>ODAI012676779.1_pt1 | contig 69489 bp, 61 predicted proteins | sample 1539321 | NCBI WGS metagenome assembly ODAI01 (sample SAMN02144231, study PRJEB22623) | gut metagenome | biome: sheep rumen | host: Ovis aries | place: New Zealand
ATCGTTTCCATATTTGAATTATTTACTGTTGTTCCATTTTGACTTACCCACTAACTTTTCCGAGTTACCCACTAAGTGTATTATAGTTAACCAGTAACTTAAAAAGAGGGGTGGTTTGTTTGACTTTTCTTTGTTCTTACCAATTCTGTCAGTTCCACATCAAGCAGTTCTGCAATTCTGAGATATGTCTCCATTGTTGGCTGGCAGTCATTGGTACACCATTTAGATACCGTAGTTGGGGCACATCCCAACTGCTCTGCCAACCACTTATTGGTTCTTTTCTTCTCTGCAAGCACGACTTTGATGCGATTAATGTCTTTGTCCATAATGGATTTCTATTGTTATTGGTACAAAGTTACTCATTTTCTCTGAAAGAACGCACACAACGCCCAATTATTTAGCAAATAATCACATTTTAATATCATTTTCCCCACTTTTCCGCAGACTTTTTCTGATATTGTCTGTCAAATCTTTCACTTTGTGCATAATCTGCACTAACTGCATCATGTACTTCTCCAACTTGCATACAAGTGCCATCGCCCTACGATCTGAGAAATGACTTTTCAACTCTTTCAACGTCTGATTCTAATTCTTTGCAAGCAAAGCGTCCAAAGGCCGGGCGGTTGCCTACCATACGAAACTGAGCATGAAAGTCGCCTAACTTGGCATAATATTCATGTTGACTATTGTCGAATGTCACCACGTGGAATGGCTCGCCAAAGATTTGCGCCTTGATGAATGCGGACTTGCTTGTCATGCCAGAATGGGGATTCCACAGATTAGTGGTACACGATAACTTACAGGAGAACTGCACCATCGAATTCTTGCTCTGACAAGCGAACAAGTTCGAGCGGTTGAGGGTGATGCGCCCCATAATGGGTGCTTTTCCTCGTTTGTCTGTGCTGCCTTTCTTCAGGTACAGTAGCACCTTGAATTTTGTTACTTTCATCATACTCTGAATTTGGGTTGCAAAATTAAACAATCTCAGAGCATCCCCTGCTATGCAAAATATGTCAGAATATGTATATTATTCCGAACCACAAAGAATCTTGTACAGATTACACGATTCTACACATATTACCCAAACAATCGTAGGTAACACTTTGGTAACGGAACAGCCTCAATATTCGTCCAAGTTCATAAGTCTAAGAATAATGCAAATTAGCGCAAATGGGCTAGTTTATAGCAACTTACGCATAAATCAATGTAACAACTTCCACATTCCTAACTTCCTTGATTTCCTGTGGAATAGTAACGTCCGAAAACGTCCTTTCCCTTCGGTCAGCCCTACTTCTAACTATAACTCGTTATTCCAACCCGTTTTTCTTTATCAGAGGCCTCAATTCCTTATCAGTAATGTTAACTTGATCCGACTTGTCGTATATTGTGACAAGCGTGATGTCTGCTCCCTCGGACTCAAAGAGGACGATATAGGTAATTCCTCTTGCACCGCCACTTTTTCCTTTTCTTTTTGAAGCAATGGATATGCGTACTTTGCGCATATGCTTTCCGAGTTCTTTTCCCTTTAACGGGTTCTTGCGCAATTCATTGAGAAAGTTGCTATAGTCTTGCCTCATTGAGGGATAATGCTTGCAGAGTCTCTTCAACTCGCGAGCGAAGTCGGGAGTCGCTGTAATCTTACAGTTCTTTGAGCAAGTCCTCTGCGTTGATACCTTCGAGTTGTCCGTCTTTCATCTCACGAAGTTGACCCAAGGCATGGTCTATTTTGGCAAGTGTCTGCTCCTTAGGCGTAGCAGCAGTGGTCACAATATCGGCCTCGCTGTACGTCTAGCCCATCTTTGAAATCATTTTCTTGAAGAAACTGACCTCATGGTTTGGTACATTGATGGTAATTGCAGTCATATCTTTGTCATTTATATAAATACTGGTGCAAATATACAAAAAATCTGAGAATCTACTATGAGTTTAGCACAAAATTGCATAAAAAGGAGGCAATAATTAATCCTAAGAGGATGATTATGCATATCAGAACACACAAGCCTCAAACAACGCAATCCATGAAAAATGTGCGGAAAGTTTTGCGCCTCACGTTTTCTTTTGTACCTTTGCAAAAAATAAGCGAAAAAATGAGTGTACAAGAACTATACCAGTTGTATAAGCAGCACCCCGTGATTACCACCGACAGCCGCGACTGCCCGCAGGGGAGCATCTTCATCGCCTTGAAGGGGGCTTCGTTTAACGGCAACCTGTTTGCCGTGCAGGCACTGGAGAAAGGGTGCGCCTATGCCATCATTGACGAACAGACAGTGAAAGACGGCTGCCCTGACGACGTGAAAGAACGCCTGATTGTGGTCGACGACTGTCTGCAGACCTTCAAAGACATGGCGCGCGAGCACCGCCGGCAGTTTGACATTCCCGTGATCGGCATCACCGGCACCAACGGGAAGACCACCACCAAGGAACTCGTGGCCGCCGTGCTGAGCGAAGAAAACAACGTGCTCTTCACGCAGGGCAACTTCAACAACGACGTGGGCGTGCCGAAGACACTGTTCCGCATTTCGGAAGAACACGACATGGCCGTGATTGAAATGGGAGCCAGCCACCCTGGAGACATCAAGACGCTTGTTGAGACCGTGGAGCCCACTTGCGGCCTCATCACCAACGTGGGGCGCGCCCATCTGCAGGGCTTCGGCTCTTTCGAAGGGGTGAAACGCACCAAGGGCGAACTGTATGACTATCTGGCCGCACAGCAGACCAAGAGCCTTGAGGGCGGTCTGGTGTTCATCAATGCCGACGACGAAGACCTGTGCGCCATGGCCGACGAGCGGAACATCCTCTTCCGCAGCGGCTACGGCATGGGCAAGAGCGACGACATCGTGGTGAAGGGCGAAATCATCTCCTGCGCTCCCATGCTGAAATTCCGCTGGTACATCCACGACGAAGAAGAGGGCGACTCGGAGCCGTTCACCGTGCAAACCCACCTGATTGGTGCCTACAACATCTATAACATGCTGGCCGCCATCGCCGTGGGCATGGAGTTCGACGTGGACATTGACCGCATCAACCACGCACTGGCCAACTACGTGCCAAGCAACAACCGCAGCCAACTGACGCAGACCAACCGCAACACGCTGATTGTGGATGCCTATAATGCCAACCCCACCAGCATGGCAGCGGCCATCCGCTCGTTTGCTGCCATCGACACGCCGAAGCCGAAGATGGCCATCCTGGGCGACATGCGCGAACTGGGCGACGCCTCGGCCGACGAACATCAGAAGGCCATAGAACTGATGAAGGAGTGCCAACTGACCAATGTGTGGCTCGTGGGCGACGAGTTCGGCCGCTGCCAGTGCGACTATCGCAAGTTCGGCGATGTGGAAGAGGTGAAGAAAGCCATCAGCGAGGAAATGCCGGAAGGCTACTGCATCCTGATAAAAGGCAGCAACAGCACCAAGTTGCACCAACTGCCCGCCCTGCTCTAACGTCTGTTTCTATCTTGGAAACAGGCCCAATGGAGGCAGCAAAGCAAAGAAACGGAACCGCGAAAGCGCAGTTCCGGAAGAGTAAATTATATTAATTTGAAAAGTAAATTATATTAATTTGCAAAGTAAATTAAATTGATTTGCACGGTAAATTAAATTGATTTACTTTTCCAAACAGATACTTTGGCGAGGCGAAAGCAATGGTTTTCACGGACGAAAGCATTGCTTTCGCCCATGAAAACCGAAAAAGAAATCCGAGTGCCAGTCTTATTTCTTGAACTGATAGATCAGGGTGAATCCGCGCTTCATCACATCGCGGCCTGAATACGTGTCGGCAGCCTTGGCCTGATAAGATAGCGGCAGGAAGTCCTTGGGCTGATACTGATAGATGCGCATCTCAAGTGTCTTGCCCTTGTCGAGCAGGCGGAATCCCACTTGGGCGCTGCGCTCGCTTATCTCCGTGGCCGAGAAGAAGTAGTTGACGAGGCTTGCGTTCATGGTCACCACGGAGCCCTTCTCGGGCAGGTTGTAGTTGGTTTCCCATAGTTCCTCCTCTTTTTCTTCGGCAATGGAATAGGTGGCATTGCGCAAATATTTGGCCAGGTCGCCCGTCAAGGCCGACGCATCGAGCGAGAGCGTGCCGTCGCCGTTGTCGGTGAAGGTAATCTTGTCGGTGGCCGGACAGTTATCGGGAAGCACGTCGGCATCCGACAGCCGCGAAACAAGTTGGGCTGCCTCCTTGATGGCCTGGGCGTTGGTCAGTCCCTGACAGGTCCACGTGCCGACCAGTTCGGCTGCTCTCGTAGGTCCGGAGATAGTGATGGTGGTTGTGGTGTTGCCGCTGCCCTGGATGAAATAGGGCGAATCGGCAAGGCGGAGCACAATCTGGTCCTTGCCCTCCTCCTTTTTCAGGAAGCGGATTGTGGCCAGTGCGCTGCTGGTGTTCTTGGTCATGGTGAGCACCTGCTTGCCTCCCACTATTTCGAAATGCGTTCCGAGCACGGCGGTTGACGTGGGTGCCACCTCGAAAGGCACTTCATAGTTGGCATAGGTCACGCTTTTTGAACCGCTTTTCAGCGTGAGCGCCACCTCCACTTCTGTTTTCAGTTCATATTGTGCCTTGTTGAACGATCCGGCAAGCACCGGCTGCGCCTGGATGGGCACCACCGTCTTGCGGATGAATCCCAGTTCGTAGCCCTCCACGTTGTCGTTGAGCAGGAGTTCCACCTGGCGGTCGTTGTTGAAACTGCCGAGCGATGTGAGTTGCACGGAAGCCGTTTTGTCGCCCGCATTGAACTGAAACTGGGTGGCATCCATCTCGAAGTCTTCGCCTTCAACGGCCGTTCCGCCCACCGTGAAAGGCACAGCGAGGCTGCGCGTTGCGGGGTGGTTGAGTTCCAGCGTTACGTCGACGGTGCCTCCGGCGGGCAGTATAAATGCCGGGCGCGTGAACGACAGCGAGTTGTCGGCCACCGTTGCCATCTCCTCGTTTGAGCAAGCCGCCACCATGCATGCCGTGAAAAAGAGCATGTAATGGGCCAGTGCGGCGGCTGATTTCCTTATGTGTGAATATATATTCTTCATCGTTATTGTTGTTATTTGGTATAGTTGCTAATGGCTTCTTTCACCACATTGCGCTGCACTTCTATGAGGTCGCGCTCCTCGTTGGTGAGATAAGGAGGAGCAGGCAGTTCGATGGCCTCGCCCGCAAAGGTGGTCACCTCGGGAGTCAGTTCGTCGCTGTCGCCGCACGAAGCCGTGAAACAGGCAGCCATGCCCAGCACGGCAGCCATGATAATGCTGTTTGTCTTCATCTCTATGGTTTTCATTTTTATCGGTTTCTATTAGGTTTTCTCTGTTGATTAGTCGGGATATCCGGGGTTTTGCCTGATGGCCGGATTGATGCGTATGTCGCGGATGGAGAACGGATAGGTGTAGAGATAGTGCTCGGTGACATATTTCACACCGTTATAGCCCACCCAGAACTCGGGTCCGCCGTTGCGTTTCAGTTCAAACCAGCGGTCGCCTTCCATGTAGAGTTCCTTGCGCCGCTCGTTCAGAATGGCCTGCATCAGCGGTGTGAGCGGCTGTCCCGTGGCATCCTGCTGGATGAGTGCCGAGCGGTCAACGGCGGGCAGCGTGGCCTCGGTGAGCGGTTCATAGTTGCTGATGCGGTGCTCGCGCAGCATGTTCAGGTATTTCAGCGCCTCGGCATTGTTGCCCAGATGGGCATAACTCTCGGCAATGATGAGACACATCTCGGCGCTTCTGATGCGGAGCACCAGCGGTTTCTGGTTCTGCAGGTTCTTGTTGAACGAGAATGTATAGCGAATGTCGCGTCCCTTCTCGGCAAAGAGGTTCACCAGTTTCACGTCCACGGGGCGCTTCTTTGAATGGGTGAGCGCATTGTTATAATAGGTGGCAGCACCGGTGCGATAGGTCCTGAAGATGGTGTTTCCCGACTTTCCCGTCTGGTCTTTCAGCATGTTCAGATAGTCGTCGCCGCTGAGAAGGGGGAATTTATCCAGCAGCACCTTGGCCTGGTCGATAGCATTCTGCCACTGCTGACCCCAGAAATAGGTGCGGGCCAGGAAGGCGCGCGCCACGTCAACATTGAAAACATATTTGTCGTCCTCCACATTCATGTCGATGGCCTGCTGCAAATCGCCCACGATGAAGTCGATGGTCTGCTGCAGGGACGACCGTGCCGGCTGCCCCTCGATGTTAAACTCGTCCACGATGGGCAAGCCCAGTATCTCGCTGATGCGGCTGGGGTCGTAGGCTTCGCAGCACTCGCGCATGGCGTAGAAATAGAGTGCGCCGCGCATGGCATGGCAGGTGGCCGTGAGCAACCGGCCCTTCTCGGTGTCGGGTTCGGGCAGATTGCCCAGTATGATGTTGTGGTCCTTGATGCGGCCGTATAGGTTTTGTATGCGATACTGCGTGGCACCGATATTGGCTCCCACGTAGTCGGGCAGATAAGTGGCCTGCGCTGCCGACTTCAGGCTGGCGTTAGTATTGTCTGAATAACTCTCCCACTGCGACACCAACTGGCACGAGCCGAAATACGTGTCGTTGTTGTTCTCCAGGTTGCGCAACTGATTGGCCAGCAGTTGCTCATAGTCGTCGTTGCTCTTGGGGAGTTTCTTGCCGAAGGTTTTTGTTTCGAGATAGTCGCTGCACGAAACCAACAGGCCGGAAACGAGGAGCAGACAACAGCAGGCTGCCCTCGAAACGGTTTTTCTCATATTATTATATATATGTGTATTCATTGTCGTATGTCTGTTTTATGATTCTACTTTCTTGCTGTGCCACGGTCAGAAGCCGATGCTCAGATTGAACGAAACGGAGCGCGTGGTGGGATACATGGCTCCCGGATTCTCGGGGTCGAGACCTGTGTAATTGGTGAACGTGAAGAAGTTGTTCAGCGTGAGCGACAGGTTGAGCGACGACAGCCCGGCATATTTCAGCAACTGCTGCGGGGTGCTATACGACAGGGTGATGTCGCGAATCTTGGCAAACGACACCTTCTCCATAAAGGCTCCGTTCACGATACTCGCGTTGCTGGGGATGTAGTCGGTATATCCGATGATGTCGACCAGCGGGTCCACGATGCGCGGATATTTCACGTTGGTGGTGTTCGCGGGTGTCCATCGGTTGGTCATCTCGCTGTATACGTTCAGGTGGTTGCGATACAGGTCGCTGTATTCGCTTTGCGGAGCCTCGGCCTTCCTTGATGAAACCGACGCAATAGATGCCGGAGAGGTCATCATGTTGTTCACCAGACCGCCCAGCGAGAACATGCCGCTCACGCTCAGGCTGAACTGCTTGTAACTCAAGCGGGCATTGAAACCGCCGGTGTAGGGTGCCGTGGCGGTGCCCAGGTAATAGCGGTAGTTGTCAATAGAGTTCAGACTGTTGTAACTCTTGATGTTGGCATCCGGGCGCAGTTGATACAGATAGAGTCCCGTGTTGGGGTCAATGCCGAGCACTTTTCCGCTGAACACAGAGGCCATGGGATAGCCCACAAACCATCCTTCGCTCACGTTGGGCGCGCCCTGCGTGTTCTGATAGGCCGTGAGATAGTTGCGGTTCCAGGCAATGTTGCCGCCCAGTTGCAGGGTGAAGTCCTTCTTCTGAATCACTGTCGACTGCAAAGTCAGTTCGATACCCTTGTTCACAATCTCCGAGGTATTGTATTTGAAAGAGGTGAATCCCGTGGTAGACACAAGGGCGGTTGAGGTGATGATGTCGGAACTCTTTCTATAGTAGGCCTCCACAATACCGTTCAGGCGGTTGTTCAGCAGTCCGAAATCGAGCGACACCTTGGCATCTCTCGTCTTCTCCCAGCGCAGATGGGGGTTAGGAGCGCCGCTGCTGCTGATAGAAGCCGTGGTGATTCCGTTCCACGAATTGGTGCCATAGTTGAGCACCAACTGCTTGTCAACGCCGCGAACCACGTTGCCCGTGAATCCTCCTGACAGGCGGAGCGTCATCCTTGACACCACGGGGCTCAGCGGTTTCATCCATTTTTCCTCATCAATGTGCCAGCCCAGACCAGCAGAATAGGTGGGGTTGAACTGCTCTTTGCTACCGAAATTGTTGGAACCGTCGGTGCGGAAAGAGAAATTAAACAGATAACGGTTCATCAGCATATAGTCGCCAGAGACATAGAACGAGGCGAAACGGTTGTCGGTGAGTCCGCGCCCCATGAGCGACTCGTATAAGGATTCATACTGACTGGCATCCGAAGCCTGCGCATTGGGATTGTCTGGCCACGTCACAATCTGCGTGTCGGGGTCGTAGCCATACTGTTTCAGATAGAACCGCTTGGTTTTGTTCCCTCTGATTTCGGCACCCGCGAAGACGGAGATGTCGTGCACGTCGTTCACATTCTTGGAGAAATTGGCCTGCGCGCGGGCATTGTAACTGTCGCCGGCAGAATTTGACTGCATCAGCGAACCATAGGGAGTCCAGTCAATCAGATCCTTATGATACCACAAACGGTCGATAAAGGCGGAATAGGAGTCTGCTTCCTTCAGGCTCTCGGTATTGTTCGTATCGTGCGTATACGACACAAGACCCGTCAGTCGCAGCCAGTCGGTAATCCCGTATTCAGCATTCAGCCGCCCCGACACAGTGGCCTTGTCGGCAGTCTTCGCGGTATGCTCCATCTCTCTCAGAATATTGAAGCCCTCAACAGGCAGAGCCGGCGACTCTTGGTTGCCATCGTTCATGCTCGCCAGGTTGAAATAGGTCATGTCTGAGCGGTAACTGCCATCGTCGTTGTAAGGTTTCTCATACGGATTGGCAAAATAAGCATACTGGAAAGGTGAGACCGAAGAATACGGTTCGTGCGACCGCTCTCTCGAGAACTTAATGCCGAGTTGAATCTTCAGCCTGTCCACAGGCGTAATGTTCAGGTTTGTGGTCAGATTATAGCGCTTATAGTTAGACTCTTTCAGCAAACCGTCGTTGCCGGTATAGCCCAGCGACACGTAATAGGTGGACACTTTTGAGCCGCCCTGCACCGAAACATGATGGTTCATGGAGAAAGAATTGCGGAAAATCTCCTCAAACCAGTTGGTCGACTGCTTGCCCAGGCTGGCGATATAGGCATCCTGCTCAGCAGATGTCAGCGGTGAGAAGTTCTCATTGGTAGACAAAAGGCCGTCTTTCCCCAACTTTCCTGAGCGCAACATACCCACGATGCCTATCACAGGCACATGCGAGGCACCCGTGGCAAACCGCTCTGCACTATATTCATCCCACAGTTGCTGCTCCCAGAGCAGTTTCTCCTGTGCATTCATCAACTTGGCATCGCGCTGCGGTTTCAGTTGGCTGATGAGGTTGGCAGAATAGTTCACCTTCATCTTTCCGGCCTTACCCTGCCGCGTGGTAACCACGATTACGCCGCCGGCAGCCCGCGAACCATAGATGGCAGCAGCCGAAGCGTCTTTCAAGATGGTAACATTCTCTATGTCGTCGGGGTTGATGCCGCTGATGCCGTGCACGAAGATGTCATTGAAGTCGCCAGATTTCAACTGCGAATTGCTGATCTCGGGCAGATCGTCCTGCAATGGCACACCGTCAACAATCCACAGCGGCTCGGCATCTCCCGTAAGGGTGTTCGTTCCGCGAATGCGTATCTTCGACGTGCTGCCGGGCTGACCGCTGTTAGAAACGGCCACACCGGCCACAAGTCCCTGCAACAGATTGTCCATCGTGGAAGGCACTTTGTTGGCAAATACCTTATCGGTGAGCACCGCCACAGAACCCGACATATTGCGCTTGGTGGTGGTACGGTAGCCCGTTACCACAACCTGCGCCAACTCATGGTCGTCATCGCGCATCACCACTTTCAAGTGACCGGCCTCGCCCACCGTGCGCACTTCTTCTTTCATGCCGATATAATTGAACGACAGTCTGTAAGGCGGTGCAGCATGGTCTGGCTTCATCGTGAAACGGCCGTCCAAGTCGGTCACCGACATCTTGTCCGTTCCCACCAGTTTAATCGTCACGCCGGGAAGCGGCTCTCCGTTCTCCGCAACCACCAATCCGTGAATCACTCCGTCGTTCCAGTCCGTAGAAACGTCTTTTCCCTGGCGCTCCACGTTGCGCTGCCCCACGGCAGGCACATGGGATTCAAGAAGGAAAAGCATGCAGAATCCGCATAGTTTCCATCGAAGACCCTGCTCAATTTTAGTACGATACATAATTAAATATAGGTTATTTTATAGACATGTTTCATAAAAATTGCTGCAAAAGTAGTGCTTTTAATTTAATTAAACAATACCCAATAATGAGTATTTACGCACTCCGCGACAGCCGTAGCACAGGAAAGATACCGCAGACAAGCCGCCCACAACCGCCATGCGCAGCCCCGCAAACGCAGCAGCAAAGCCTTTCATCTAAGGATTACAGGAATGAAAAAATGCATGAAAATAAAGAAAAAGACAATTTTTCTGAAGAAAGATGCACGTATTTCAGAAATTTGACGTATCTTTGCACCGCTTTTTCAGAAGCAAGCGGGATGTAGCGCAGTTGGTAGCGCACTACGTTCGGGACGTAGGGGTCGGGCGTTCGAGTCGCCTCATCCCGACCAAAGGCGACAAAGGAGCATTTTCCTTTGCCGCTTTTTCTTTTTCAACCTTGTAACTTGTTGAGATACTGCGAAATATACGGAACACCTCGTTCTCGTTTTCTGTTCGATAACAGCCCAAATGCTTGTCGTACAATATTCCGTCAGGATAGACAAAATTTTGAAGTTTCTGGCGTGTGCGGAAATTGCCATCTTGCCACAAAGAGCCTAATTTACAAGACATTGCAATAACGTCAGCAATATATTTCTTTTCGTTCGATAGGTCTCGCTCTGCTTCTTGGAGTGCTTTGTCTATCTGTGTCAGTTGGCTGTTCAGATGCTCAGATGTAGCATTGTAGATGTCACGGTCTATCTCGCCCATTCCGAAACGTACCTTCAAGGCAGTTAACTTCTTCTCTATCTCGGACTGGTTTTTGAGTAAGAGCGTTCTTGTGGTGCTTCGTTCTTGGTTATACTCCTTAAACACCTTGTGCAACACCTTCGTCAAGATTGGAACAAGTTGCTTGGGGATGCTGTACGTGTTCAGCAAAATACAAAAGATGGCTAATGCTTTGGGGGTATCGATTAAAAGTCTTTTTGAGCCTTCTGACGATGTGGAGGGATATATAAGGATAGGGAAAAGGGGCTATCAGTTCAACAGTAGAGAAGAATTAGACACTATTTTGAAAGAAAAATCAGGAAAAGTTTGTTAGTTTGGAAAAGAAATACCTACTTTTGAAGTGTGAACTTAAAAATGATGTGCCTATGACCTAAAACGGATAAAAGACATATAGGAAAGAAGCGTCTGCTTAATTCTGTGATTCTGAAACTTCGACACTTTCAAAAATCACTCATCGGAATAAAAGCGATGCTCACGCTTGGCGTGGGCTTAATTCCATTATTTGAGTGATAGGTAGTCGAAGACCTCAGAATCAGATAGAGCGAATTGTCCACGTTTTTTCTGTCTCACTATTACTTTTGGACTATCAAAATCAATATTAACAAACTATCAAATTAAATTATGAAAAAAAGTTTTTTTATTCTCATTCACTGCTGTCCGGTTAAAATCCGGATCATATAGTTTAACTTAGGGAAGCGAAATCTCTCAGGGAATGAACAGGGGAACCGTCTCTTATGAACGAAAAGAAACTGTGCCAATGGCAGGACGCAAGTCGACTGCTCATTGGCACAGCATATCATGGCGGCAAGCCGATGCCGCGTGTTAGAAGTTGAAGTAGAGACCGAACGAGACGTTATTGCCGTCGAGGTCGACACCAATATTGTTGCTGCTGTCGCCGTCGCCCTTCGGACTGAAACTATCGAAGCCCACAAAGCCCACGTGAGCAACGAAACTGATGTTCTCGTTCAAGTTAACTGCTATGCCCGGACGCATACCCAGTTGGAACTGTGTGCCCATATCCTTATAACTTCCAAAACCTACGCCGCCATCAATAAACACGTTTACAAGTTTCGACTTTACAGCCGTGTAGCGCACGTAGGGACTTACCTGCAGCAGTTCGGTGTCTACATCCTGGTCATAATTGCCTTTGCCCAGGCTGCAAACGCCCTTCTGATAACCGAAAGCCACACCGATAGCCCAGTCGCTGTTGAGGTTATAACCAATCTCAGGCACAAACTTATAGGTGGTCTCAGCATCGTTGGAACCCAGTTTCACACTACCGACACCAATCGAACCGCCCACGTAAACCTGAGCATTCACAGTCATTGTCATTGCGGCAACAAACAAAGACATAAGAATCTTTTTCATGTTGTTTTTCCTTTCTTTTTTAATGTTAATACATAAAATTATCCTAAAACGGCGGTAAAGGTACTACAAAAATGGGGAAAACAGCTCATTTGTGTACAGTTTTTCTATTTCAACTGTAAATTAATGTTAATTATTGCCATTTCAACGGCTTTTCATTGTTTTTGCAAGACATTATATATATGAACGTGGGACGGTTTTGTGTTCACGTGAAATTGTCATGGAAAATCCGAATTGAAGGCTCTCATACGGGCGATGTTGATCACGGACAGTCAGATTGGCGCGAAATATGAGCGTTTTAAAACACGTTTTGCAATCTACTGGCTAACAGGTGATTATATCAAAAACGCATTATTCTTGAACGAGGAAATCAGATGTTGGCCGATAAAAGCATAGGTTTTGGGTTGCAAAAACATAGTTATTGAGGGGTGAAACCATAGGTTTTGAGCAGTGAAACCATAGGTTTTGAAGGGTAAAAGCATAGGTTTTGCGCAGCGAAATGTGCGTTGCGGTAATGAATCCTTACATTTTTGCTTTTCCAACGTCCGTTTTGCCTAAATTCCATTTCTATTTTGAGGAAAAACGGGAGCAGGTTTTTGTCGCGTTTTTTCGAATCATCAGCATGCTGTTTGATGGCGAAAAGAAATGGGACTATGGCATCGTTTCCGCCCTTTCCCATGCACTTTCATGAGAGCACGGCTATCGCCACGCACGTTGCTCCCACTCCACTCTTTCCTGGGTAATCACCTGCCGGTCGGCATGTTTCTCCACGGTGGTGATCATATACCTGCATGGCCAGCCGTCTACGAAATAATTGTAATCGTAATAAACGGTTGTGTTCACGCCGTTCTCCTCGGGAAACTCCACGATGATAGCCAGTTGGTAGTCATCGTCGGTGGAATATTCTTCGTCGTCGAGTTTGCCTTTTGAAACGATATAGTGCACCTTTCCATCCTTCGATTCCACATCCGACTCGCCTACGGTAAACCATTTGCCATGATAGGCAAAGAGCAAATACAGATTGCTAAGCGACTCGGTCATCTTGGCTTTCGTACCATGTGTGGCATCAAACTGCTTTCGCCACTGCTTTATGACATCGGCCTTGGAAACCATTGCATAGAGGGTTGGATTGTCTTTATATAGTTTGTTGACCACCTGATCGCCATAGGTAATGCCCCGCTCATAGACTTCCTTCCAGTTTGTGATTTCCTTGAAAGCGCCCAATTCATCAGTGGTAAAGAGGATATGCGAGCCCATACCAGCGCGCGCTGCGGCAAGTTTGATGCGCCCCATCTCAGACGTGGAGTCGATGAGCGAGATGTCAAGCGGGGTATATTCCATGAGAAAACTCTTCTTGGTGGAGTCTTTCACGCAGATTTGGAACTCGCGCCACATGCCATCTATTATGGTGGTGTCTGTGCCAACCACTTCTGCCTTCAAGGCGTTTTGCTGATAAGTGAGCGTGTCGCCTTTGCAGAACCACGCAATGACGTTCACCACGGAGTCGTTTTCTGCATCCTGCGCCCAAAGCAAAGAGGGCATCGCGGCCACGAAAAGCATCGCAAGAACATACCGTTTCATATTCATATCGCTGTTTTTATCTGTAATAATACGCAAAGTTACGAAAATTGCAGCAATAGATGAAACATGCTGAAAGATAATTAACAATAATTACACATGCATCGGCACGGGAAATGCTGCTGCCACCCATCGGCCCACATGGAAATGCCTTTATTTATAGGGCGAACTGCGTTATTTCTCCAGAATTGCTTCCGTATGTCAGCATTATTTCGTAACTTTGCCAGACAACAAAGTAAACGATTACCCCTATGAAGCATTTTATCCTCATGCTGGCCCTCGTGCTGGCCATACCCTGCACAGCGCAGAACCGCCGTTCCACAACAACCCGTCGCACCACAACCACGCGCCAACAGGCCAAAAAGCCCCGCACATCCGCAGCCACCACGCCCATCGCCTCCTACGAAGGCACCTTCGGCGACGATGCAATGGGCGCGCTCTCCTCTTTCGCCCCGTGGTTCGGAATGGAGGCGGAACCCAACCCTCTGGCACATCTCAAAGGCCGGCACGTGATGGTTGTCATCACCTTCAGCAGTCTCTCAGCCCCCCAACTTACCATCGCCGACAGCAAGGGAAAGGTAATCGAAGAGAATTTCTCGACGGCTCTGGAATGGAAAGAGAAAGACAAACAACTCACCTGTGTTGGTTCGAACTACGCCCTTGAGGTGGATACGAAAGACCAGCCGCACATCGCCCTCATCGGATTCGACAAAAAATCTCGCCGTATAGCACATCATTGGGACATTACACCCACCACAAAGAGCCGAGTCTGGTTTGATATCGTGCTCCACAATGCCCACCTCGGCATGTCAAAACTCAAGAAGATGGAGGAAGGATTCAACACCAAGGAGCGCAAATGGGGACCTATACTGGCCTCTTTCGAGCGCGCCTTCCCCAACGCGAAGAACTATAAGACCGTCAGCCACGACGAAGTGGTAAGGCAGGAAACGAAAAACAAGTTGGTTTCAGCAGAGACTCTGCAGGATACAGCCGAAAAAAACGACATCAACTCCATGTTCATGCTGGGCCAGAACTACCACGAAGGCCGGCTTCACGGAGTGGCCAAAGACGAGCGAAGCGCATACAAATGGCTCATCAAAGCCTACCTGCGTGCCAACAAGAAAGGCAAGCAGACCGTCATGGACTATATCCAGAAAAACCTGGAGCGGCGCAAAACCTTCCCCGTACTTACCATCGACCTGCGCGTCCAAGACACAGACAAATTAGACGCGACAGCCCTTTATCAGCACCCACTGGTAGTTTTCTCCATCCCAAGGGTATTCGACAACGGCAAGAAACTGGCTAAGACCATCAGCGCGCGATACCGATGGACCCTCTCACAGGCAGACAAGAAACACATAACCGTGTTCGGCAAGCCCCATAACACGCTTCCCTCGCTCTACGGAGAAAGACTGTTCAGCACCAGTTGGTATAAAAACGGGAAGAAATACGCCAACTACGAATTTGTATTTCACTTCTCCTCGTTCCAATGGGCTGAGGATTTCGCCCTCCACTACGCCCACGACCTCTTCCGCGAGGGTTTCAACTTCGAAGAGTTCGCCACCAGCAAAGAAGAAAATTTCTCGCTCAGCGCCGAAGCCCCATACATTATCAGCGGCAAGCGATACAATTTTCAGAATACCATCTTCGTCCACCGGATTACCAGCAGCAAGGAACCCGTCTACGCCGTCAACATCTCCTTCACGCTGATCAAGAAATAACGACAGTCACAAGCAGCACTATCAGATGATGTGGAGTTGGTGGAGGAAGATGATAAGTATGCCTAAGGGACAGATGAAACGCGCCGCAAAGAGGAACACATGGAAGAAACGTCCGCCCAGGGTGCCGCCACTGGTGATTTCGTCGAACACATCTTTCTTGGAAAGCACCCATCCCACATAGATGCTGGTGAGGAATCCGCCGGCCGTGAGCAGAATATTGGCTGAGAGGTAATCGAAGAAATCGAACAACTGCATGCCGAACAATCGCAGTTGGGGAAGGGCATTCAGCGACAGAGAGCACAGCGCTCCCACAACGATGGCGCACACGGTGACCAGGCGCGCTGCCCATTTGCGGCCCACGCGGAACTCCTCGCTGACGAAGGCTGTGGGCGTTTCGTGCATGGAGATGATGCTGGTGAGGGCGGCCAGAAGCAATAGCAGATAAAACACAATGCTGATGATATAGCCCACCACGGGCATGGCTGAGAAGGCCTGCTGAAACACGTTGGGCAGCGTGATGAAGATGAGCGACGGGCCGCTGTCGGGATTCACACCCACGGAAAAGGCAGCCGGGAAAATCATCAGACCGGAGAGAATGGCCACAAGGGTGTCGATAGCGGCTATCTGGAAGGCCGACCGCGTGAGGTTTACCTGCTTGCCGAAATAAGAGGAATAGGTGACCAGACAGGCCATTCCTGCACTCAGCGAGAAGAAAGTCTGCCCCAAAGCATCGAAGAAGGTGGTGCTGTTGATTTTCGAGAAATCGGGTTTGAACAGGAATTCCACACCTGCCCACGAGCCGGGCAGCAGCAGCGAGCAGACAATGAGCAGCAGGAGCAAGACGAACAACACGGGCATCATGATCTTGGAAGCCCGCTCAATGCCGTGCTGAACGCCACGGATGACCACCAAATGGGTGACAATGAGGAAAAAGACCGTCCACAATACGGGTTTCACGGGATGGCTGGTGAAGTCGGCGAAATACTGCTTGAAGAACTCGGCATCGCCATGGAGATGGCCTACAAGCGAGGCCACGACATACTGAACCGTCCATCCGGCCACCACACTGTAGAACCCCATGATGATGAATCCCGTGAACACGCCCATGTAGCCCACGCCTTTCCACGGCCAGGCTCCATAGGCACGCGAGGCATTGGCCTGTGCACGCCGCCCCAGGATGAACTCACAGAGCATGGCCGGCACACCCAGCGCCACGATGCAGCACAGATAAACAAGGATAAAGGCTGCTCCGCCGTTCTGCCCGGCCTCGTAGGGGAACCGCCAGATGTTGCCAAGCCCGACGGCCGAACCAGCCGTTGCCAGTATGATTCCCATACGGGATGCGAATGCGCCGCGATGTTCCATCATCTATATCTTTACTCTAAAAAAACGCTTAACCATGAGACTCATCACACCCACCCTAACTGATGCAGGAAGATGAAGAGTATGAACAAGGGACATATATACTTGACCACCACCTGAAAGATGCCCAGAAGCGTATAGTTCTGGGTTCCCCAGTCGGTAATTTCATCATGAACAATCTTGCGGTCGACATACCAGCCCACGAACAGACAGGTGAAGAATCCGCCCACGGGCAGACAGATATTGGCCGTGAACCAGTCGAGGAAATCGAACAAAGGCATGCCGAAGAGAGCCGCCCACTCCCAATGGCCCAGCGAAAGCGAACAGACGGCACCCACCACCACGCACATCAACGACACCACAATGGCAGCCTCGCGCCGGCCGATGCGCAGTTCTTCTGAGAGAAAAGAGGTACTCACCTCGTGCAGCGAGATGTTGGAGGTGAGGGCGGCAATGGCCAACAGCAGATAGAAGGCGATGCTCACCACGTATTCCACGATGGGCATGGAACCGAAAGCCTGCTCAAACACATTGGGGAGAGTGATGAAAATCAGCGACGGACCACTGTCGGGCTGCACGCCTACCGACATAGCCGCGGGGAAAATAATCAGTCCGGCAAGGATGGCCACCAGCGTATCGATGGACGCTATCTGGAAGGCTGAAGAGACGAGATTGGTCTCCCGCTTGAAATAACTGGCGTAGGTGCACAGGCATCCCATGGCGATGCTCAGTGAGAAGAAGGCCTGCCCCAGTGCCTCAAGGAAGGTTTTGCCCGTCACCTTGCTGAAATCGGGACGGAAAAGGAACTCCACGCCCCGCCATGCATTGGGCAACAGCAGCGAGCACACCACCAGCACGAGCAACAGGATGAACAGCAGCGGCATCATCAGACGTGAGGCTTTCTCGATGCCGTCCTGCACACCGCGCACAATCACGAAATGAGTGATGCCCACCAGAAGCACCATCCACACGATGGGTTTGATGGGATTGGTGGAGAAATCAGAGAAATAATCCTTGAAATAATCGGGGGTGCCGTGCATGTGTCCCATGACAGAGGCGAAGACATACTGTAGCGTCCAGCCAGACACCACACCGTAATAGCCGATGATCAGGGCTGCGGTGAGCACGCCCATATAGCCAACCCATTTCCATGGTGTGCCATTGGAGAGGCGGGTATAGGCGCGCGCGGTGTTCGACTGCGCATGTCGGCCGATGATAAACTCGCACAACATCACGGGAATACCCATGGCCAATATACATATTATATATATAATAATGAACGCGGCACCGCCGTTCTGGCCCGCCACATAGGGAAAGCGCCACACGTTGCCCAGTCCTACGGCACCGCCGGCAGTGGCCAAAATGACGCCTAACTTCGTTCCGAAGTTGCCCCTTTCACGAAAATCTTCCATACTTTTTTGCTCTTATTGCCTACAAAATTATAAAAAAAATCGTATTTTTGCACCAAAAGAGTAACGAAAAATGAATTCTACACTACAAATAGTCAAGAAATATCCCTTTTCCTGCCTTTGCATTCTGACGATATGGATTATTTGCCTGATTCCTGTTCCTGAGACAAGACTCAAGCACGTGGCATTCATCGACAAATGGACACACATGGTGATGTATGCCGGAACATGCGCCGTGATATGGATGGAATATCATAAAAACCATCGCAAGGCGAAACATCGGTCACGCCTTGAGATAAGCATAAAGAGTCTGTTATGGTGGGGCTGGCTCGCCCCGGTGCTGATGAGCGGAGTGGTTGAATTGGCTCAGGAATACTGCACAGGCGGCAACCGCAACGGCGACTGGATAGATTTCGCAGCCAACGCCACAGGTGCTACTCTAACTCTATGTGCCGGAATGCTTTGGGTATGGTTCCGCGCCAGAGAATAAACGGCATGCCGCGCAGGTGGCTGTTATAGAAACGGCGGTCGCCCGTGACCTCATCGCCGAGGAAATCAGGCCGCTCATACGGTTCATTCTCATATGACAGTTCCACTTCAGCCATCACCAGGCCGGCATTGTCGCCATGAAACTCATCCACTTCGAATACGTGCGAGCCGCACTTCACCAGATAGCGCGTCTTGTCAACAATGCCCGGCTCGCACAGTTCCATCAGGTGTTCCGCCTCGTCGAGCGTGATTTCCTTTTCAAATTCATAACGACTTATGCCGCCATCTTCAGAAGGTCCCTTGATGGTGAGATATCCGCGGCTGCCACGGATGCGCACCCTGACGGTGGATCCGCGGCCACTGCTGATATATCCCTGCCTGATTCGGCTGCTGCTTTCTGCCTGTTGGCGATAGGCATCTCCGCGAACCAGGAACTTTCTTTCAATCTCGAATCCGCTCATTAGAAATTAGAAAGCATGGAGATGATAACGAAGGCAAGCGCAAAGACGATTAACACACCAAAGATCCAATTGATGACCTTCTTTGCCTTCTGCTCTTCTTTCTCGGCATGGCGAGCCCTCTGGGATTTTCTTTTCTGACTCATAGTTGTAATATTTTTAGGTTTTAAGTTTTATGTTATTCTTCTTCTGACACGGGGAACTCCATCAGATAGGCCTTGATGAACCCGTCGATCTTGCCATCCATCACGCCGTCCACGTCGGTGGTCTGGTAGTTGGTGCGGTGGTCTTTCACGCGACGGTCGTCGAATACATAACTCCTAATCTGGCTTCCCCACTCTATTTTCTTCTTTCCAGCCTCAATCTTAGCCTGTGCCTCCAGTCGTTTTTTCATGGCGCGGTCGTACAATTGCGACTTCAGCAAGGTGAGAGCGCGCTCCTTGTTCTTCGGCTGGTCGCGCGTCTCGGTATTTTCAATGAGGATTTCCTCTTCTTCTCCCGTATCGGGATCGGTGTACCAGTAGCGCAGTCGCACACCCGACTCCACTTTGTTCACGTTCTGTCCTCCTGCACCGGAACTGCGGAAGGTGTCCCACGACAACTTGGCGGGATCCACATACACCTCGATGGTGTCATCGACCAGTGGTGAAACAAACACCGAAGCGAAACTGGTCATGCGCTTTCCCTGCGCATTGAATGGCGACACGCGCACCAAACGGTGCACGCCGTTCTCGCTTTTCAGGAAACCGTAAGCATATTCGCCGCCCTCAATCTCCATGGTTACGCTCTTGATGCCGGCCTCGTCGCCGTCCTGAAGGTTGGAAATAGTCACCTTATGTCCGTGAGCCTCAGCCCAACGCATGTACATTCGCATGAGCATGGATGCCCAGTCCTGGCTCTCGGTGCCGCCAGCGCCCGAATTGATTTTCAGCACGCAGTCCATCGGGTCCTCCTTCTGTCTCAGCATGTTCTTCAGTTCCAGGTCTTCAATGGCGGCGATGGCCTTGCTGTAGTCAGCGTACACTTCCTCCTCGGTAACCATTTCCTCGTGGTAGAAATCGAAAGCCAACTGCAGTTCATCGGCAAAGGTGCGCACTTCTTTATAGCCATCAAGCCATCGCTTGATGCCCTTCACCTTCTTCATTTGCTCTTGCGCCCGCTTGGGATCTTCCCAGAAATCGGGTGCCTGCGTGCGCAGTTCTTCCTCTTCGTATTCTATTTGTTTTTCTTCAATCTTCAGATAGTGCCTCAATTTGTCGGCACGATCCAAGACATCTTTCAACTGATCTTGTGTAATCATTTTGTCACTGTTCCCTGTATTCATTCCCGCATCCGGGGAACGCATACCTATTCTTTATACATTTCCTCTATCTGCTCGGCATAGTTCTTATTGAGCACGGCACGCTTGATTTTCAGCGTATTCGTCAGTTCGCCCGACTCCATGGTGAATGGTTTGGGCAGCAACACGAAGCGCTTGATTTGCTCATAACTGGCCAGTTGCTGCTGCAAAGTCTCTATGCGGCTGGCTATCATCTGTATGATGGCCTCGTTCTTGCAGAGGTCTTCATGGTTTCTATACGAGATGCCATTGTCCTTGGCATATTCTTCCAGTACCTCGAAGGCAGGGACTATCAATGCCGAAACGAACTTGCGCTGGTCGGCAATCACGGCCAATTGCTCAATAAACTTGTCCACCAACAATTTCGATTCAATCATCTGCGGTGCAATATACTTGCCGTTGCTGGTCTTGAACAGTTCCTTGATTCGCTCTTTGAGGAAGAGTTCTCCGTTTTGCACGTAGCCGGCATCACCCGTCTTGAAGAAGCCGTCTTCGGTGAAACTCTGTGCGTTCAGTGCGTCGCGCTTGTAGTAGCCCTGTGTGATGGTCGGGCCTTTCAGCAATATTTCATCGTTCTCGCCAATGCGTATCTTGATGCCTTCGATGGGACGGCCCACACTTCCGATGGTATACGGCTCGCCTTTATGGTCGCACGAAACAGTGGCGAGGCTCTCCGTCAGGCCGTAGCCCACAATCATACAGATGCCCACCGAGTGGGTAAACTCCTCCACTTCGGCAGAAACATAGGAACCTGCCGTGGGGAAGAAGTTGCCGTTCTCTAATCCCAACTGCTTGCGCACCAGCGAGAACAGCGTCTTGTCGAATGTTTCGTATTCCAGTTTCAGCGACAGCGGCGGACGCTTTCCCTTGCTCAGATACTCTGCATGGTATTTTCTGCCCACGCTCAACGCACGCTTAAACAGTTTGCGCTGAACGGCACTGGCCTTCTCTATCTTCTCATTGACACCGATATACACCTTTTCCCAGAATCGCGGCACGGCACACATACACGTGGGATGCATCTCGCGCATCGACTGCTGGATTTCCTTCGGATAAGTGTTCACAATGATTTCCGCGCCCTCAGTCAGACAAAGTATCAGCCATCCACGCTCAAAAATATGCGTGATGGGCAGGAAATTCATGACGCGGTCTTTCTCTCCCACGGGCACGCACTTGTCGTTGGCCTCGAATGCAGCATGATACTGTCCATAGGAAAGCATCACGCCCTTTGACTCGCCGGTGGTTCCACTGGTATACAGGATATTGGCAAGGTCGTCCCAACGGGCTTGCTTCCACAGCATTTCCACTTCCGTCTGACGAGGATTGTTCTCGCCCAGCAGCATGAAATCGTCGAAATACATCGAACTGGGATCGCCGTTCACCATGCGCACGGAACGGTCGAAGACGATGATTCTCTCCAGCGTGGGACACAAGGGAAGCACGCGATGCGCCTTGTCATACTGCTCCTGCTCGCCCACGAACAAGAATCTTATCTCTGCGTCTCCCACAACGTGCTGTATCTGCTGTTCGCTGCTCGTGGAATAGAGCGGCACCGTGACGGCACGAATGCCAAAGGCTCCGAAATCGGTGAAGAGGTACTGAACGGTGTTTTGCGAGAAAACGCCTATGTTTTCCTGAACCTTTATTCCAAGATTCAGCATGGCATTGCTCACCTGCATGACACGCTCGGAGAACTGATTCCACGAGATGGTTTTCCACTTCAGGCTACCGAAATCGCGATAATTCAAAGCAGTTTTCTCCCCGTATTTCTTTGCTTGCTCATGGATGAGCACTGAAAGGTGACAATTATTCTGCATAGGCCTATATCTTTTATGTTATGCAAAGATAGCAATAAAATCTGAACTAACGAAAAAAAACTGCAATAATTTGGTTTTTTAGCAGCAAAGACATGCATGAAATAAAAAGAAAAACACTAACTTTGCAAGCATCAAAAGCCACTAAACAGTATATGGGAAAGAACAATAACGGAGAAAAAGCAGTGGTTTCGGTGCTTGTCTTGGTGAGCATCGGGCATCTGCTCAACGACATGTTCCAGTCGGTAATCCCCTCTATCTACCCGATGATCAAGGAGTCATTAGGGCTCAGTTTCCTGCAGATAGGAGCCATCACACTGGTGAACCAACTGACTTCCTCGCTGCTACAGCCGCTGGTGGGCTATTTCTCCGACAAGCATCCGCGCCCTTACGGGCTGGCCCTCGGCATGTGTTTCACGCTGGCGGGACTTTTGCTGCTATCGGTGGCCAACAGTTTTCTACTCATCCTGTTAGCCGTTGCATTCGTTGGCTGCGGTTCGTCGGTGCTCCACCCGGAGTCTTCCAAAGTGGCGCGCATGGCTTCCGGCGGTGCCAAAGGCATGGCACAGTCCATCTTTCAGGTGGGCGGAAACATCGGGCGGGCCATCGGTCCAGTCGTGGTGGCATTGCTTATCGTACCCCACGGCCAAGGTTCGTTGAGATGGTTAGGACTGCTTGCCGTAGTCACCATCTGCCTGCTGGTGCGCATCGGCCAATGGTATCGGCAGCAACTGGAGGCATACGGCAAGGGAAAGTCGAAGTTTGACATGGAGAATGAGAGCCGCCTGCCCCGCCATCAAATCACCATTGCGCTGATAGTGCTGCTCATTCTGATGTTCTCAAAGGACTTCTACATGGCGAACATCCAGAGTTACCTCACTTTCTACATGATCAACAAGTTCGGAATGTCCATAGAATCCTCTCAGTATGTGCTGTTCGGATTCCTCTTCGCCTCGGCCATCGGACTCATCGTCGGGGGCGAAGTGGGCGACCACTACGGCAGGAAATACGTTATCTGGGGTTCCATTCTCGGGGCGGCGCCCTTTGCCTTGCTGCTGCCCTATGCCAATCTCACATGGACCATCGTGCTGGCAGTCATCGTGGGAATGATCATCTCTTCTGCCATGTCGGCCATTCTCGTCTATGCCACCGAACTGCTGCCCGGCAACGTGGGCATGATTTCGGGTGCCTTCTTCGGCCTTTCTTTCGGACTGGGCGGCATCGGATCGGCACTGTTCGGGTGGCTCGCCGATGCACAAGGCATCCAGTATGTGTTCCAACTCACCGCCTTTCTCCCGCTGTTGGGCATCGTCACCTACTGGCTGCCGAACATACGCAACTGAGCATTTCCGTCTTTAACATACCATACATGACAACAATGAACACCTATACGCAAGACGCTGTGGCACTGCTCACACAACTCATCGCAACACCCAGCGTGAGCCGCAACGAAGAGCAGGCGGCCGACATCATGGAACGAACCATCACCGACATGGGGATGTGCTGCAAAAGAGAAGGTAACAACGTCTGGATAATCGATCCGCAATATGACGAACATCGTCCCACGCTGCTGCTGAACGCCCATATCGACACGGTAAAGCCTGTGGCATCGTGGACCCGCGACCCCTTCACGCCCACGATTGAAGACGGAATACTCTACGGACTGGGCAGCAACGACTGCGGAGGCGGACTGGTTTCGCTGCTTCAGGTGTTCCGCCATCTCACTGCAAGACCGCAGTCATTCAATGTCATCTACCTTGCCTCTGCCGAAGAAGAAGTGTCGGGAGTGAACGGAATCAGGCGCGTGCTTCCGCTGCTGCCAAGGATTGACGTGGCCATCGTAGGCGAACCCACTGGCATGCAGCCCGCTATTGCCGAGAAAGGACTGATGGTGCTCGACGTGAAAGCACTGGGAAAATCGGGACATGCCGCACGAAACGAAGGTGTGAATGCCATCTACGAAGCCCTTGACGATTTGGTATGGCTGCGCAACTACCGCTTTGAGAAAGTGAGCGAATTCCTTGGCGAGACACAGATGAACGTTACGGTCATCAATGCCGGTACACAACACAACGTGATACCCGACCATTGCGACATGGTGGTAGACATCCGCACCAATGAATTCTATGAAAATGAAGAAGTGTTTGATTTCATCTGCAAACATCTCAAGAGCAAAGCCACCGCACGGTCGTTCCATCTGCATTCCTCAAGAATCGACCCGCAGCACCCATTGGTAAGAAGATGCAGGGAAATGGGCATGGTGCCCTTTGGCTCCCCCACCCTTTCCGACCAGGCGCTGATGCGCTTTCCTTCGTTCAAACTGGGACCTGGCGAAAGCAGCCGCTCGCATGCCGCCGATGAATTCATCAAGATAGCAGAGATAGAGCAGGCCATCGGAACCTATATCCGATTATTAGACCAGCAGCCTATCGTTTGACGACAAACAACAGAACACTGTCTGATGACAAGCGAAAGCACGGCCAACATCAACGTCCCAACCAGACTTCTGGGTTCAGTTTAGTGGTCTGGCGGTATAACTGGAACTGCAAGGTCTGGTCTCCACCCACAGCGCCCAATGTCTGACGGGTGCTCACCTGCTGACCCACGTTCACGCTTACAGAAGCCAGGTTGCAATAAACGGAGATATAACTGCCGTGGCGAACCATCACCACCTTGGTATTACCGAAACCGAAGACACGGCTCACCACACCGTTAAAGATGCAACGCACGGCTCCACCGGCACTGCCTTTGATGTTGATGCCCTTGCTGTCGAGCGTCACACCGCGAAGCCCTTCCACACTATACTGTCCGTAATGGCGAACAATCTTTCCTGAAAGCGGCATCGGCAAACGACCTTTGTTGTTGGCAAAGTTACTGCTCAACTTGCGGTCTTCGGTGTTCATCTCGCGTGCGGCCTCATTCTCGCGCTTTGCCTCAGCCACTTCGTGCTGATGGCGACGGTTGTCCACCTCCGCCTTGCGCTCAGCAGCCTCGCGGTCGGCTTGCGCTGCCAAGGCTTCGCGCTCTGCCTTTGCGGCTTCTTCGGCATTCTTCTTGCGAACAGCCTCACGCGCCTGCTCCTTGAGTTTTCGCTCACGCTCACGGGCTTCGGCCACTCTGCGGGCATTCTCCTTGGCCACTCTCTCGGCCTCGGCTTTCTTGCGAGCCATCTCTTCTTCGCGCTTCTTCTTGGCAGCGGCCGCCTCGGCAGCCTTCCTGCGTGCTTCTTCGGCAGCGCGGATTCGCGCTTTCGCCACTTCCTCCTCCACCAGACGGTCAATCTGGGCGTTCAGTTCCTGATCTTTCTTCCGCTGCTCATCAATGATGCCCTGAATGGTTTTCTGCTGCCGTTGCAGGTCGGTCACCATCTTCTGCTGCTCTTGCTGCTTGTCCTGCAGGGCCGTTTTTTCCTTCTTTCCTTTATATAACAAGTTGTTCTTTTCCTTCTTGACGCGCTCCAGTTCCTGATGTTTCGACGTTATCTGTTCCTGTTTCTGCTTCACCTGCTCACCTTGTGCCCGCTGGTAAGAGCCGTATGCACGCACGAATCGCAGCCTTCGATACATCTGCGTGAGACTCTTGGCAGAGAAAATGAACATCAGTTCGTCTTGAATATTCCGGTGTTTCGCCATGTAACGCATAGACTTCACATAGCGCTGCCTGCGCTCTTCGAGTTGCTGTTCGAGCGTGGTCAGTTGGGCCTTGAGCAAATCAATGTTCCCGTCAATGTGGGTGATGTCCTGTTCTATGCCTTCGATGGAACGCTGATGCTGCTCAATCTCGCTGTTTATCGTGAGCAAGTTGTTCAGTCGCTGCTTTACGTCGGCCTTGTTAGCCTGCAACAAGCGCTCCTGCTCTTTGATTTTCTTCTGGATGGCGGCGCGCTGATTGCGCAGTCCTCTGATTTCTGCTGTGCTCACATTGGCTCTCGCCTTGGCAGAACTGGTCTTTGGCGTGCTCTTTTTCACCGTGGACGTGGTTGTTTTTTTCTTGGCCACAGGTGTCTTGGCAGCGGTTTTCTGTCGCGTAGCGGTGACTGCGGCCTTCTTCTTTGCGGTTGCCGCCTTCTTCGTCTGCGCACTGCTGGTGAGCATGCAGGAAAGAATCAGGAGTATGGAGAGTATTTTTCTCATTTACAGGCTCATCAGTTTCTTCAACACATCGTCAACACTCACTTCCTTGTATTTCTTCGACAGCGTGGTGCGGGCATCCCATTTCTCATCGGTATTCACTCCGCGCATGCGGATTCCCACCTTGATTTGCTTGGGTTTCTTGGTGGCAGAAGTGTTCATATCGAGTGTCATGAAGGTCGGGAACTGCTTCACGCCCACCGTTGTGAAATCGTCATACGCACATGTCACCTTCGTATTGCCGTGGCTGCTGCTTGAATATTGCACGTCCACCTGGCGTATAAGGCCCTCCTTGTTGTCGGCCTGCCATTCGTAATTCATCCTGTCGCGGTGCAGGGCAACCACCGAATTCTGGTTTCCTTCGTTCAGTGTCACGTCGAAGTTTTTCAGTTCTGCATCACCCATCTTGACCGTCCCGGGAAGGTAAAGTTGGTTCCAGAACAGTGCCTGCAAGGCATAGAAGTCGAGTCCGTTGTTCTTCAGGAAGTCTACTTTGTTGTAGTCTCCCTTGATATATTCTGTATGGATGCGGTCCACAATCATCACATAGTCTTTCGTAAACTCCAGTCGTCCGGCCTCCATACCCAGGATGGGCACGTTCAACTGGATGCGGATGACATCGTCGCGGCGCATCTGCAACTTGCCGCTGACGGTGATATCCTTGCTGCCCGACTTGAGGTTGAAGTCGATTTTCGATGTGATGCACTTGTTATAGACGGCATTGTCGGCCACCTTCTTGGCAAACTGCATGCGCTGGAGTTGCATCTGCTTTTCCTTTTCCTGCTGGGAAAGGTTGCCGCTACTGCCCGGTGTCTGCACAACAACAGGCTTTTCGTCCTTCACCAGACTCTTTTTCGAGCCGCAGGAAGCAGCCACCAGGCATCCAACGATGCAGACGACCAGCATGCTGGCAGTTGCGCTCAGCGATATGTTTGCTTTCTTCATATTCAGTTTTTTCATATTCAAATTCTTTATCATGACGATTATTCTTCCTTTATATATTTTCTCAATCTGATTTTCCGCGCCAGTATCTTACTGTCGTTGCCGGCATCAACGGCCTGCTGCCAGAACTCCAAAGCCTTTTCGATATCGTCGCACATGGCATAGATATCGCCGGCATGCTCCAGCAAAACGCCGCTGGGCACGGAATCGTTCTGCAAGGTCTGGTCGATATATATCTTGGCCTCTTCATAGCGCTGCTGCTTGAAAAGAATCCATGCATAGGTGTCCAGGAACGTGGCATTGGTCGGTTCTGCCTTGATGGTGCGGTAACTCATCTGCTCCGCCTTATCCAGGTGCTGGCCCTTTATGCTCAGATAATAGGCATAGTTGTTCAGTGCGCTCACATTGTCGGGCTTATATTGCAAACTGCTGTCATAGGCAGCGAATGCCTCTTCGTTGCGCCCTTTCTCGTGCAGGATGTCGCCCATGATGGCATAGAAGTCGGAAACGATGTCTTTATTGCTCTTCTCGTTAATCTGCGCCACGCCCCTGCGGAATGCGTCCAGCGCCTCGTCGCGCATGTCTTTTTGCGAATAGGCCATGCCGAGATAATAATAGAACGGCATCTCCTCGGGATTGTATTGCGTGGCAGGGATAGACAGACTGATCACCTCGTCGAAGTCTTTGTCTTCCCATGCCGACTGGATCAACTGGGCGCGCACGGCGGCATTGTCGGGCGCAATGACCAGTGCCTGCCGCAAAACGTCGTTGATGCTGTCTTTCGGCATTTTCTTCAGCGTCATATAGGCGGCGTACAGTTCCGTCATGTCTGAGTTTTTCTGCGGTTCGGCCAGCATCCGCTTGAAGAGGCTGAGCACCTGTGTGCTGTCGCCGCCATTCTCTTCGTTGTCGGCCACCACCTTCCTCATGAGCGTCATCTTGGTCGACGACGGCGTTCCGCTGCTGATGAGCAACTGCTCTTGCAGTTCGTTTGCCAGTGAATCGGCCTCCGTGGTGCGGTAATAGTCAATCATCGACATCTTTGCCGACAGGTTGTCGGGCTCTTCCCGCAACACCAGTTCATACTCTTTCAGCGCCTCGTCGTCGCGGTTGTTCTGCAAGAGCCAGTTTCCCATCATGATATGATAGTTCATATCGTTGGGATGGCGGTCGGAGAGTTCTTTTAGTTCATTGTATTCCGCCTGCTTGTCGCCCAGCATGGCATAGACGCGCATCTTCGAGAGAGTGGTCTGTTCGTTGCTTCCGTCCACCTGCTCAATGCGGTTGATGGTGTGGAGCATCTGCTTATAGTTGCGCTGCTGGTTATAGAGATTGAGCAGATAGGCCAGCACGTCCGACCGTTTCCGGTCGTTGGCATACACCTGTTCGTAGCAGTCTATGGCTTTCCCATACTGTTTCGTGTTGATAAACGTCATGGCCAGGCGTTCCAGATAAGTATCGTTCAAGGGGTCCAGTTCGGCGGCGCGTTCCATACAACTGAGTGCCATGGAGTCGTTGTGCAGTTCTGCGTAATAGGCAGCCTGCGTGAAATACACCTCTGAGGCAAAGGGATCGATGGTCAGGCAATGGCTCAGCAGTTCGAATGCAGCGTCATAGTTACCCTTGGTCTGCTGGTTGATGGCTTCGAAATAGAAATATTTCAGCCGCTGCACATCATTATAAGATAAGGTGTGTACATTGTTTCGCACAGGTTTCCGCACCTTTCGCGCCGACTTCTTGTGAGTTTTCCCAGCCTTGGCATCCGTTCTGGAAGCAGCCATGCCGCCGCTCATTCCACCGATAAGGGCAGGAGCCATCGCGGGAACGCATGAACTGACACCCACGACAAGGAACAAGCAAAGCCCTGTCAGCCCTGCCGCTATCCATCTGCAACGAGTGTTCATCACTTTCCTCATCACCAACTCCTTACTCTTCACGATGTATTACTTTCTAAGAAATCCTGACTCCAAGCCCGAAACCATGTACGACGGATGCTCCGCTGCTAACTATTTCACTCCTGTATGTCCATAGCCGCCAGCCCCGCGCTCCGTCTCATCCAGTTCTTCCACCACCACGAAATCTCCCTGTTCGTGACGGGCAATCACCATCTGGGCAATGCGCTCGCCATCGTTGACGACGAAATCCTCCTGCGACAGATTAATCAGACAAACACCAATCTCGCCGCGATAGTCGGCATCAATGGTCCCGGGAGTGTTCAGCACGGTGATGCCATGTTTCAAAGCCAGTCCGCTGCGCGGTCTCACCTGCGCCTCATACCCTTCGGGCAGGGCGATGAACAGTCCCGTCTTCACCAGTCGGCGCTCCATGGGATGCAGCACGATAGGCTCATCTATGTTCGCACGGAGATCCATTCCCGCACTCTGCGGCGTGGCATAGGCAGGCAACTGCTGATGCCCTTTGTTTACAACCTTTATCTTTATCATAGTCTTTTTCTCGTTGTTTCAACTTGCAAAGGTAACACAATAAATGAAGAATGAAGAATGAAGAATAAAGAATTATGATTATTTTTCACTATTTTCTCTTCCAGATGCCATTGCGGCCCGTTCTTAATCGGTCAGGGCTTCGTCTGCAGTCTCACCACCCAGATGCTGGCCTCATAGAGCAGCCAGATGGGCAGGGATACGATGAGCAGGGTGAACACGTCTTGCGTGGGAGTGATAATGGCGGCCACAATCAGGATAACCACCACGGCATGGCGGCGATAGCGCGACATCATCCGGGGCTTCAGCAGACCCGTCTGCGCCAGCAGCCAGCACACCACCGGCACCTCGAAAACGATGCCCAGCGACAGCGTGAGCGACAACATGGTATCGATGTACGACTGAATGGAAATCAGATTCTGCAAATCGGCACTCACCTGATAGGTGCCGAGAAAACGGAACGTCAGGGGGAACACCACGAAATAACTGAACAGCAGACCGATGACAAACATTACAGAGCCGCCTGCCACGGCACGATACAATCCCCGGCGCTCGTTGTCGTAGAGAGCCGGAAGAATGAAACAAAGCACTTGATAGATGGCATAGGGTGCCGACACCAGCAGTCCCACAAAGAAAGAGGCCTTGATGTGGAGCATGAACTGCTGTGCCAGGCCGGTATTGATAATCTGAACGGAGAAATCGCTGAGCCCCGTTCCCGCGATGTGCCTGCTCACCAACTCCAGCCAGCGGTAGGTGATAAAGCCGGAATCCTTGGGTGCCATGATGATGCTGAACACCTGCTCTTTAAAGAAAAAGGCCACAACAGAGCACAACAGCCACACCACCACGATGCGGATGATGAACGCGCGGAGCACGTCCAAGTGCTCCCAGAACGACATGGATGCCCCGTCCTTACTCTGCTGCATCCTTTCCGCTGCCGTCGTGTGCGTCTTTCTTCAAGCCCGTCTTCGCGTCGTCTTCGCCCAGTCCGGCCTCGTTCATGCCTTCCTTGAAACTCTTCACGCCCTTGCCCAGGCCCTTCATCAGTTCGGGAATTTTTTTTCCGCCGAAAAACAGCAGCACCACCAGTGCAATGAGCAATATCTCCTGTGTTCCTATGCCAAACATAATCGTTCTTCTGTTTACCGTTTTTATGATTTCACTATGTCGATGCAAAAATACAAAAAACTATCCATTTACGGCTCATCTCGGCGGCTAATTAATTATTTTTTTGATATTCCGCCCCTGCCTGGCGGTGAACATTGCTGCCTTCAAGCATAAAATAGTTGTTCATAAATTTGCGAACACCCAAAACACTTTGTACCTTTGCAGCCGTATGATAGTTACATTCGAGCAGACATACCTACAGGAACTCTACACCGAGGGCAAGGCAAGTGATAAGCGCCACCGCTTCCAACCTCAGATTGTCGGCAAATATGTGAAGGTTGTCAACCTGATGAAACAGCAGGAGAATGTCTTAGGATTGACCAAGTACGGCTCCTTGCACTATGAGAAACTGCACGGCGACAAGGAGGGAATATCCTCGGTTCGTGTTAACGACCAGTACCGTATTGAGTTCACTGAAGGCATGGAGGCTGGCAAGCAGATTGCCACGATATGTAACATCACAGATTTGCCAAACCATTATAAATGAACAGGAGGACGAGACATGACGACACTTGAAGGAATAGACCCGCAGATGATAGCAAACAACCTGAAGCCCTATCAGCCCACACACCCCGGCGAGGTGCTGAAGGACGAATTGGAATACCGTGGCATTTCGCAGCGAGGACTGGCCAAGCAGATAGGCATTTCCTACTCTGCTTTCAACGAGATGCTGAACGGTAAGCGTTCGCTCAGTCCCGAACTGGCCATGATGATGGAGGCCGCCCTCGGTGTGGACGCCGCCCCACTGCTTGCTATGCAGAACGAATACGACATGCTGATGGCCGAGCGCGATGAGTCTTTTATGGAGAAACTCAAACACATTCGTCGCATTGCAGCCATATTCTAACAATAACAATAATGTGCAATCTCAAAAACAGATATGCCAATGGAGATATAAAAGAACAAACGACATAAAGGAATAGCGTCCGCTTTTCAATCTTGTTTTCCGAAATCGGCAAAATAGAAGAAAACAGCAAGAGTGAAGATGGATGCCTGCGCTCAGCGTGGGCACATTACTCGTTCAAAGCTGTTTGGGTCATTTGCCGATACCCGGAAAACATAGACGAAGTGATTGTCCACGTTTTTCTTTTTGTCTCTAATTGAAACAAAAAAATGCAGCAGACATGATTCACTACAAGGGGTTGCTGAAAGAATTCTCTGTTATTAAAGATGTCTTTTCTATCATCATTGATATTGTTGATCGAAACGTAAAATTCATCAAGCGACGTCCCTTGTACATAACACTTCAAATAGTGTCGCTGATAAATTAAGCAAACCTGCCGATCTAAAGGCAAAAGATATTTTAACCGAAAAAGAATCAGTGTTCAATAATCAAAACTATTAAACTTATAAATTATAAAGATATTATTATTTGCTTTTGCTACATTAGTTATTACAGAATGTGGAAACAAAGTTCAGCAGCCAAAAGTTGTGGAGGAAGATAACTCAATCAATCTTCCTGAATACGTCCTTCTAAGAACAGAAGAACCACAAGTTTCATCTGATGGTCACATTTCCACAGGCCAGAATCTTGTATATAATATAGAGATAGACCACCCATTGCAGAAGGACAGCCTTGAACTCTTACAGGATTATTTTATCCAAAAGGGAGAGAAGGATTTTGTCGGGATAAACAAAATCATTGTCCGTACTTATCTGAAAGGAACAGCAATACATGGAACGCCTTATGCGTCACTGAATCTTGTTGCTGGAAAGAAGGAAACTCTAATCAATGAAGAAGCATTGAATATAGAAGAACTTTCACAGGAAGATTCTTCTGATGAAAAGGTAAAAGAAGTTGCTGACCCAATAGTCGGAAAATATTTTTGCAATAGAACTCATGACACCTACGTATTCAATTCTGACAAAACAGGATTCTTTACCATACAAGGTGGTGGCCCATCCACATTTACTTGGAAATGTTCAGGGAGCAATGTGACAATCGAATATGAGGCTTTTGGTGAACAGAAACTGAAGTTTGACCAAAGATCTGAGACTATTACAGAGAAGTCAGAGTCATTTGGAGTATTGGTGTTTAATAAGCAGTAACATTTTGCATTTAACTTACGATTATTATTCCTATCATTGCGACATCGCGCAACTAGCAATTCCGAATCAGGCAAAAACTGACGACACCTGATGAGTATGAACGTTGCGAAATGCGACTTTGTTATATCCGACACCATTTTTCAGTCGAATTGACTCTATAGCCTCCTGCCCGGCTGTCCGCTTCGGCAAGAAAACATGGTTCTTCTTGCGGCTTTCTTGATTTTTATTCGTAATTTTGCAGAAAATAATCAACATGGACTGGAACAAACTCATTTCCTATAAGCGGCTCGGACAGGAAAGCCGCCACAGCGAGCGCCACGACGACCGCACAGAATTCAAGCGCGACTACGACCGGCTGATCTTCTCGGCACCCTTCCGCCGCATGCAGAACAAGACACAGGTGTTCCCCCTGCCGGGCAGCATCTTCGTGCACAACCGACTCACCCACTCGCTCGAAGTGGCCAGCGTGGGCATGTCGCTGGGCAACGACGTGGCCAATATCCTCATCGGCCGCGAGCCCGCACTGCAGCAGTCGCTGCTGCCCCACATCGGAACCATTGTAAGCACGGCATGCCTGGCCCACGACATGGGTAACCCCCCATTTGGGCATAGCGGCGAAAAAGCCATTCAGGCCTTCTTCACCGAGGGCGGAGGAGCAGCACTGCGCAGCCTGCTCACTCCTGAATTCTGGAGCGACATCACCCATTTCGAAGGCAATGCCAACGCCTTCCGACTGCTCACCCACCGCTTCAAGGGGCGCCGCGACGGCGGTTTCGTGATGACCTACGCCACACTCGCCGCCATCGTGAAATACCCGTTCTCATCAATGGCAGCAGGAAAGAAAGGCAAATTCGGGTTCTTCGGTTCCGAGCAGGCCATCTACGAGCGCATCGCCCAGGAACTGGGCATCCGCAAACTGTCGGCCGAGGGGGAGCCGCTGCGCTATGCGCGCCATCCGCTGGTCTATCTGGTGGAGGCCGCCGACGACATCTGCTACGAGATTATGGACATTGAGGACTCCCACAAACTGAAGATTCTCACCTTCGACGAAACGGCTGACATGCTGCTCGGATTCTTCGAGGAGCACGACCGCCAGCAGATTCTCAGGCGCATCACCGACGAAGGCATCACCGACGACAACGAGAAAGTGATCTACATGCGCGCCTGCGTCATCGGAAAACTGGAGAACGAATGTGTGAAAGTGTTTGCCGACCACGAGCAGCAGATACTCAGCGGCACCTTCGAAGGCAGCCTCATCGACCATATCAGCACGCGCCAGCACGAGGCCTACCGCCGCTGCACTGCCATCTCGGTGAAGAAAATATACAACAGCCGCCCCGTGCTCGACGTGGAACTGTCAGGATATAAAATCATTGAAACGCTCATGGAAAGCCTCACCGAGGCCGCCGTGCACCCGGAGAAGTTCCACTCCCAGCAACTCATACGCCGCTTCAGCAGCCAGTATGACATCTGCAGCCCGTCGCTCGAAGACCGCATCATGGCCGTTATCGACTATATCAGCGGCATGACCGACGTGTATGCCCTCGACATTTACCAGAAAATCAATGGCATCAGCCTGCCCATCGTATAGTCGTTACCCCCAAATGGGGTACAGGGGCGCACCCATTGACAAAGGCCAATGGACTACTCTCCCGTATACTTTCCCATAAAGAACACCACGTTGCTGCCCCGCTCCGTGATGAGATAGACAAAGGGGCGGTCGGCATGGAACTCCACCTTGCGCGGCTCGGCAGGTTTTGACGGAGCGATGCTGGTGGTATAGTTGACACCCGCTATTGTCACGGCGGCAGCCTTCGAGCCCGTTTCGTTCACCTCTATCTTGGCCAGTTGCTTCATCATGCTCACATAGAGCGTGCCATGCTCAGCCATCTTCGTGAGTTCGGCAGTGTTCCAGTCAAACATCTGGCGGATGCCCATCTGCTGCAGCACTTCGATCAAAGGAATATCAGAATACGTGTCCCAGCGCGGCACCTTCACGTCCACCTCGCACGCTTCCTCATGCAACTCCTCGGGCCAAAGGCTCTTTTCGTGCGACATTTCATGGCGAAGGCGCTCCAGCACATTGTCAAGGCTCTTCCCCTCCTTGGGCAGCAGCAGCCGCATGCAGAAGTCGCCGTTGCCGTAGGGCAGAGAAATAGAGGTATAGTCGCCCGACTCACCATACGTGGCCAGCACCTTCTGGTGCATCATGTCCACCTTCTTCTTTCCCGACGGTGCGCGGAAATCGGCCTTCTGCGTGAGTTTCTCATCGAATTTCTCCGCCCAGTCGGCCTTGAAATAGATAGCGTTGAGCAGATACATCACCACATCCTTAGAGAATTCATCATCAGAGAGAATCTGGGGAATCATGCTGTGGGTCTTTTCCTTGCACCAGTCATTGATCCTGTCCACATTCCTCACGTTACTGAAATCCATGTCCTCCACCTTCGCCTCGTAATATTTCTCCATCTCCTGCTGATAAGGCTGGGCAATCTTTCCAATGCTGTTGTTCACGAAGATACTGTTGCCTATCTCAAGCGTCACCTTCGGATCCACCTGGGGAGCCGACTTAATGAGGTTCTCGCAGTAGGCATTCACAGCCGTGGCATCGGCGTTGCCGAATCCCAATGCGTTCTGGATTTCCTTCTGCGTGTTGCCCTCAGCGCCTGCGTTCAGCATGCCCAGCACGTAGGTAACGCTCAGCGGCGAGCAGAAAGTGCTCTTGTTGCCGTTGGTCTCGCTGATGTTGCGGAACAGGTTGAGCGAGAATATATTGTTGGCATTTACAAAACTGCGCTGCTCGCTGGTCAACTGGATGGTCTTCTCAGGATACAGCATGTTGACCGCGCCCGCATCTCCGTTAATCATTTCATCTTTGTCGGAAGAGCAAGATGCCAGTGCCGTTGCCAGCACGAGCAGCCCCATAACAATCTTACAAGTCATTCTCATTTGCATAGTCTACGATATTTTGTTTATGAAAATAACAACAGAATGGACAGAATCTTGCACCGCTTTATGTTAATAAAACCAAATAAAAAGGCCCTTCACGTACATTCACCTATTGTCCATTCCACGCATGATGCCTTGACAAAAGTTCCTTTATAGGCAAAAAATATTGGTCATCCTCATCAATTTAACAGGGCAAGTTGGCTGTAATTGCTGGAAAAGTTGTAAATTTGCATTGCTGATTATCGCCTTTCGGGGTTAATGTAGTTAATGAAACAGAGCATTACAGAACTTATTATCACATTCAACATGCGAAACAACAAGACCGCCAAGGGCGGTGCAATCTCCTGCCATCTACATGGTGGTGCCACACAAACGAAGAACATTATTGCAATCTTGACATTGCTCTTGCTCGCATGGATGCTTGCGGGCTGCAAGTCAAATCATATAACGGAACAGCAACGGTTTGAGAGAAGCGTTCTGAAAGAGTTGCCTTTTCGTGTTGATTCCATCCGTTGGTTCACCTCTGGCAACATGCCAGCATTCAGGTTTTCCAATGCTGAATACGCCCATGCCAGACCAGATGCAGAAATCCGTCCCGACGGCGATTATTGGGTTTGCAACCTGTTTGATGACCAACCGCCTGCGCATCAGGCCAAAGAGAATATCTGGCGCAACGTGTTGGTATCGAAAAAGAACCAGCGCGTGGTGTGCATAGACCGATACCTGCAGCAGGGAAGGACGACGGGCTACTGCTACGTGTTGCAGAGCGAAAGGAAAGAATATCCCACCTACGGCACCTTCCAATGGGACGTGAGCGACTCTCGCAACATCGAGATGGTGGGCGTGATGCTTGACGACTTGAAGGAATTGGCTTTGAAACGTCACCGGCTGAATGAAACCGAATGGACATGCCCTGCCTCGCAAGATGATTACTGGAGAATCATTTTCCATGCCGATTCGCTATTTGATGCACGCCTCTACAACGAGGCTCGCCAGGCGTATGACCTTGCCTTCTCAGATAATCGCTATATACTACCCAGTCAACTGTCTACAACGGCAAACAAGATGGCCTCCATCGGCGACAGCCAAGCGGCACTGGCCTATTTGTGCCACCGTCTGGCCATGGAGAAGGATTATTATGAGGATCCGTTGATGAGCCCATGCACAGAACTTAACGACACATTCAAGGTGAGGAGCCATCAGTGGCATTACGACTTGGAACTCAAAAAGACGCTGGAAAATATCTTTGAGCGTGACCAGTACGACCGACTGCTATGGTCGCAGGCCGCGAAGAATAATCCAGCCAATGCCAGACGGAATGAACGGCTTGCCCGCCGCGCACTGATGACCGACAGCCTAAACCTTGTACGTGTGGCCGAAATCCTTTCGAAACACGGATTCCCACGCAAGGACGTAGTGGGCGATTTTGGCAATCAAGCCGTGTGGCTTGTCTTCCAGCATGCCAGTCTGGATTATCAGCAAAGGTTCTTGCCACAAATGGAGGCTGCCGTGTCTCGTGGTGACATCGCACCCGTATTCCTTGCATTGCTTCGCGACCGCATTGACGTGCGCGAGGGCAGGCCCCAGCGATATGGCACCCAAACTGATGGCAAGGGGAACCTCGCTCCGCTATTGGATGCATCACGCGTGAACCAATGGCGACAGGAAGTGGGACTTCCTGCCCTGGAACAGTTTGGCGAATGAGTTCATGATTCACGGGAGTTGACGGCCATTCATGGTTCCATTATTCATCATAAACACGATTAGGCATTTGCGTTTCCATCTTCATTTGATTACTTTTCACCTGCAAAAGCACTGCTTTGGTGCATCGGAACCTGCGCCCCAGAAAGCATGTCATTACGCTGCTTGCTGCAGAGTGTCGCTTTTGATACGCGAAACTGATGCTTTGGAGCATTCATACTATAGTAGCAGAAAAGTAATTTAATGTAATTTGCTGAGTAAATTAACTTAATTTGAAAAGCAAATTAATATAATTTGCGCGGTAAATTAATATAATTTGCTGAACGGTTCCAGCCAAACGAAACGGCCAAATCATAGGTTTGGCGACTGAAAAGCAATGGTATGAAGATTGAAAAGCAATGGTTTAGACAGCGCAAGCCACCGCATCAACGTCTGCGCCGCGCAACCCAAGCCCGCGGAAATGCCAATAAAACAAGAGAGCGGCACCCGATGTACCGCTCCCTTGCAGAGAATTGATTACTCGTAGTGTGTGTCGAGATAGACCACCTTGGTGACGAGATATTCCTCCATACCATGCTTGCCGTCGGCACCACCGATGCCGCTCTTCTTCACGCCGGCATGGAAGCCTTGGATGGCCTCGAAGTGCATGCGGTTGATATAGGTCTCGCCGAACTCGATTTCGCGGCAGATGCGGGTGGCGGTATCGATGTCCTTTGTGAACACGCTCGATGCCAGACCGTATTCGCAGTCGTTGGCCCACTCAATCACCTGGTCGATGTTGTCGAACTCAACGAGCGGCAGCACCGGACCGAAGGTCTCCTCATGGATGATGTCCATGTCCTGCGTGCAGCAGTCGAGCACCGTGGCGGGATAGAAATAGCCCTTGCCGCCCACGGGTTTGCCGCCGCAAAGCACCTTGGCTCCCTGCTCCACGGCATGGTTCACCTTCTTCGTTACGCTCTCCAGGGCAGCCTTCTCAACGAGCGGGCCCATGTCAACGTCCTTGTCAATGGCGGGGTTGCCGTAGCGGACAGCCTCGAATTTCTTCACGATGATGTCGGTGAAGGCCTTCTTCACGTCCTTATGCACATAGACGCGCTCGGCGTTGTTGCAGATCTGTCCCGTGTTGCCGATGCGGCTTTCCAGAATGGCCTGTGCTGCCAACTCCAGATCGGCATCGGGGAATACGATGGCAGGAGCCTTGCCGCCCAACTCCAGACTCACCTTGGTGATGTTGGGAGCAGCGGCCTCCATAATCTTCACACCGGCACCTACAGAACCCGTGAGGCTCACGATGCCCACCTTGGGATGGCTGGCCAGGGCGTTGCCTACCACGGAGCCCTTACCCGTAACCACGTTGAACAGACCTGCGGGCAGTCCGCTATCGTGAACCACCTTGCATATTTCGCAGCAGTTCTCGGGAGTGATCTGAGCCGGTTTGATGACAATGGAGCAGCCCGTGATGAGGGCAGCAGCAGCCTTGCGGGCGATGAGGAAGAAGGGGAAGTTCCACGGCAGGATGCCGGCAGCCACACCGATGGGCTTCTTCACCAGAATCATGGTCTCATTGGGCGCATCGCTCTGAATCACCTCGCCCTCGATGCGGCGCGCAAACTCAGCCATATAGTCGAAATAGGTGGCGGTAACGCCTACCTCAGTGGCAGCGAGCGCCTGTGTCTTGCCCTGCTCGCGCACCAGAATCTCCTGGAATTTGTCGAAGTTGGCACGGATGCCGTCGGCAATCTTGTGCAGATAGACGGCGCGCTCGGCAGCAGGCACCTTGGCCCATTTCTTCTGAGCCACATAGGCAGCCTCCACGGCTTCGTTCACATCGTCCACCGTTCCAGCGGGCTGGCGGCTCGTCACCTCCTCGGTGCTGGGGTTCAACACTTCAATCCACTCTCCTGAACGGCTCTCAACGAACTGGCCGTTGATGTACATTTTCAAGTCTTTCATACGCGTAGTTTAATTATTAGTTTTGATTTGATAAACGTAGTTTGTAATAAATTGTTACAAAGATAAAAGTTTTTCGCGAAAGAAACAAAATTCTCTCGCGAAAAACTTATGATTTATGATTTATTTAAACTTCTGCCGCCAGGCGCAAAGAATTCAGGCCTTTGCGCTGACGGCGGGGAGTCTGCGCACTCAATACTGGGGGTTCTGCACCATCTGCGGATTGGTGTCCATTTCGTATTTGGGAATGGGGAGCACAATCATGTGGAAGGTCCAGTCGAAGTCAAGATACTGCGAGAAGTGCTTCGGTGTCTTGGAAATGGCGCTGACCGACACATCCTTGCGCTCCACTTTGAGGCCGTTGCGCATAAGGTCGAACATGCGGTGACCTTCGCCGAAGAGTTCCTTGCGGCGCTCGGTGAGCACGCGGTCGAGTGTAAGTGTCTCGCCCTGGACAGTCATGCTGGGGTTGGCGCGCTTCACAATGGGGTCGAGATACTTCACGGCGTTGTCGTTGTCGCCCAGTTTCTGGGCAGCCTCAGCAGCGTTGAGATAGGCCTCAGAGAGACGAATCAGTGGGATGTTGGCATCGGTAACGGCCTCGCCCTCTTGCGGCTGGTATTTGTTGCAATAGCCAATCTTGCTGGCTATCTTCACCAGTTTGAGGCGCACGTCCTTGGAATCGCTGCTGAGCAGTGAATAGAACGAGCCTGTAACGCACAGGTCCTTATAGCCGCTGCTCGAATGGAGATAGCCAAGGCTCTCCTTGCCAGGGCTGTCGGTGGTGAGATTGACGATTTCGAAGAGCACTTCGCCCGGCTTGCTGGCCGACGCGTCGTTGGCCCATGCGGTGGGATATTCATCGTTGGTCCAGAGGGCATACTTGTTCTTCTCGGCTCCGGCGATGGCCTCCTGTGCTGTTTTCAGCGCATTGGCATTGTCGCCTTTGTAGAGATAGACGCGGCTGAGCAGCGTGAGGGCGCCCCACTTGTTGATGTGTCCTTTCTGGAAATCCTCGCCTATGAGACTGATGCCCGCGGTGAGGTCGCTGATAATCTGCGTGTAGCATTCGGCCACGGTGTTGCGCGCCGGTTTGCTGTCAATGCTTCCGGCCTGTGTAACGATAGATGCACCCAGGCTCTTGCCACCGTCTTTCAGATAGGGATAGCCATAGAAACGGCAGAGATCGAAGAGGGCCATGGCGCGCAAGGTGAGGGCTTCACCCTTTACTTGCTGTCCTTGCACCTTCTCGTCGTCGTTCTGGGCGGGCAGGTTGTCAATCTTATTGAGCACGATGTTGCAGTTGGCAATCATGTTATAGAGATAACTCCAGTGGGTGGAGGGGGCATTGTCGCGCGAGAAACCAAAGCGATAGTAGTTGCCGGTGCGCTTGGTGGAACTCACGGCCATCATGTCGTCGCCAGTCACATCACCGTAGTAAACCAGTCGTCCTGAATAGGCGTAGGCATCTTGCATGGTGTTGTATACGCTGTTGAGCGCGTATTTGGCCTCAGAGACCAGATTGATGCTTGTTGCTGACTCAACCCTTGTGGAAGGCTCAAGGTCGAGCCAGTCGTTGCCGCACGATGCCATGGCTGCCGTAGCGGCGATGATGAGAATATATTTATTCATTTTCATTTTCTTGGATAATTAAGGGTTAGAAGTTTACATTTAAGCCGAAGGTGATTGTCTTCAGTGGCGGTGTTCCCCAGATGGCTGCTCCGCCCGACACGGATTCGGGATCGTAGTAGTCGTAGGCAGCCCATGTCCAGAGGTTGTTGGCAGAGGCAAAGAGGCGCACAGAGTCGACACCGGCAGCGCGCGTCCATTCCTTCGGGAGCGTGAAGCCCAGGGTGATGGTCTTCAGACGGATGAAGTCGGTGCTGTGCAGGCGTCGGGTGGTGGTACATTTGTGCATGGATGTGTAGGCGGGACCGTAGTCCATACGCTCATAGTTGGTCACGTCGCCCGGCTTTTTCCAGCAGTCGGCATAATAAGTAGGGATGTTGGCCTCTGAGTCGTAGCCTGCACTCTCGGTCTTCTGTGCCCATGTGTCGTAGCCGTAACCGCCGAACTGATAGGAGAACATAAAACTGAAGTCGAACCAGCGATAGCGCAGTTGGTTGGACAAACCGCCCGTAACGGTGGGCTCAGCGTGCTTGTCGAGGGCAATGGCGTTGGCTTCAGCATAGTCTTCAGTAACTTCTTTCACGTAGTTTCCTTTCTCGTCCACGTCGTTGGTGTAGAACTGCGGAGCACCCGTTTCGGGATTGATACCGGCAAATTCCACCATGTAGAACGTGCGGTAGGGCTTGCCCACCTTGCGAATCTGCGTGCCGCTGATGATCTCGGTCTGCATTCCGTCGAGTTTCACCACTTCGTTCTTGTTGTGAGAGATGTTGAACGAGGTGGTCCATTCAAAGTTCTTCGTCCTGACATTGGTGGAATTGATGTCCACTTCCACACCCTTGTTCTTCACTTCACCGATGTTCATCAGATAAGATTCCAAGCCGTTGGTCATGGAAATCGGCATGTCCATCAGCAGGTTCTTAGTGGTGCGGGTGTAGTATTCCACGGTGAAACGCAGGCGGTTCCACAGGGCAAAGTCGATGCCGAGGTTAAGATTGTAGTTGGTTTCCCACTTCAAGTCTTTGTTTTCTATCTGTGAAATGCCCATGGCGGGTTCGAGGTTATAACCGCCGCTCACCGAACTGAGTCCCATATATCCGAAGAGATCGGAGGGCAGCGTTCCGTTGACACCATAAGAGGCACGCAGTTTCAGGTCGGTGAGCCAGTTGCTCGACGGTTTCATGAAGTCTTCCTCGATGATTCTCCATGCGCCTGAAACCGACCAGAACGAACCCCAGCGATGGTCGCGATGTAGGCGTGAACTGCCGTCAACGCGATAACTGGCACCCAGATAGTATTTGTTGGCATAGTCGTAGTTGGCACGTCCGATATATGATACCAGCCTGCTGCGGCTGCTGCTTCCGCCTGCCGACTCGGTCTTCACACCGTTGCTGATGTCGTTGCGCGAAGGTGTGGCAAAGTTGGATGTCTCGCCCGAGAGGTAGTCGCTGTACTGGTCGTCAATCTCATAGCCCAGCAATCCGTCGAGATGGTGGTTCTCGGCGATGGTGGTGTTATAGGTGAGTTGATTGGTCCACACCAGTTTCCGCATTTCGTCATATTCCTTCGACATGCCGCCATTGATGTCGTCGCCGTTGGAAGTGCGCGGGTCGGCCCAGTGCTTTCCCTTGGTAATGAGGAAGTCGTAGGCCACGGTGGTCTTGAATTTCAGGTTCTTGATGAACTCATACTGACCATATATAGTATTGAATGCGCGCGTAACATAGTTGCGGCGGAAGTCGTAGGTCTGTGCCAGTTTCGGGTTGCGGTCGGCAATACGGATGAGTTCACGGTTCCAAGTGCCGTCCTGGTTGTAAACGGCATCAGAGGGAGTAACGGCATTGCGCGAGGTATAGAACGGTGAGGTGTATGACGTGCCTTCTTCATACACATCCTGATTGACATTCGAGAAGAGGATGTTGGCACCGAGCGTTAACTTGTCGGTGGCCAGATAGTCAACGTTCATCCTGCCCGAGATGCGCTCCAGACCGGAGGTAATGGTAATACCGTCCTGCTTGAGATAGGCCAGCGAACCGTAGTATTTAAAGCGGTCGCTGCCACCAGAGACAGAAGCCTCGTAGTTGGCATGGCTGCCTTTGCGGAAGAGGACGTCGTCCCAGTCCACATAACCGCACCAGGGCTTCGGGGCATAGTCGTCGATATTTTCGTCGGCATAGGCTCTGGCAGCCTCTTCTGTATCACCCTTGGAATAGAAACGGTAGTTGTAGAGGCCCTCGTAGATATAGTTACGGCGCTGCTCACCGCTCATTACGGGGCGATAGTCCATGGCAAAATCAGACTTTCCCCAGTCGGCCTTGAAAGAGATTTGCGGCTTGCCCGCCTTGCCTTTCTTGGTGGTAATGACCACGACACCGTTGGCGGCACGACTTCCATAGAGAGAAGCGGCAGCGGCATCCTTGATGATGGTGATGCTCTCGATGTCGTCGTTGTTAAGCGTTGACATGATGTCGAGTCCGGCATTCGAACTCACGGCACTGATGTCGCCGCTGCGCATCGGCACGCCGTCGATGACATACAACGGTGAGTTGCTGGCATTGAAAGAGCCCATACCGCGGATGTTCAGTGAAGAAGAAGAACCCGGCTGACCCGATGACTGCGCGAACTGCACGCCCGGGGCATTACCCTGGAGCATGTCCTTGAACGAAATGGCAGGGATGTCCTTCATCTTATCGCCTTTCACATTCGAGGCAGAACCAGCATAGGCCGACTTCTTAAACGTTCCGTAACCAGTGACAATCACCTCGTCTACCATCATGCTCTCCTGCTTGAGTTGAACAGTGACCGGCTGGGAAGAACTGACTGACACCTCCTGCGTGGCATAGCCAATGAAAGAAACCACCAGCCTGACAGGCAACTGGCTGACTACAAGGGAGAAGCGGCCGTCAGTATCTGATACCGTTCCGTTGTTGGTGCCTTTGACAAACACGCTGGCCCCGATGACAGGTTCATGGCTGTCGGCATCCACTACACGCCCCGTGAGCGTCGCTGCCCTGACACTGCCGTAGAGTTGCTGCAAACCAGGCATTGCCGATCCGAACAGCAACACCCACAACAGGAGCATTTTCAGGCTCCCGCTACAAAGATTACTTGCTTTACTTAATCTCATAAGACATTCAATTAATTAAGGTTAATATTATACTTCGTTTATACTCTCTTGCTACTTTTTCGTCTTTCCAACTGCAAAATATGACCTTCATGGTTTATCATCGCCAAAAGGTGCTTCCAACATAGCATTTGACTATTGTGTGTTATATCAAAAGCAAAGGTAATAATAATTTCCTTAAAAGAATCTTAATGTTCATCTTTCGGCCAACAAAAGGGAATTCCGGAACAAGATTTTTTTTGTTTAGTCGATATCCTTAATACAAAACAACCTGAAAATGCCGCCTTCTGCGCTCTGACAGAAGGCGGCGTTCTATGGGTAAAAGCATGTTATGCTGATGCTATCGCGCTATTTCCGTCATCCATTGGCGCACGTCTTTCCAATGGTAATAAGGCGCGCAATCGGTAGCAACGGGAATACTGCGCTCCGTTTCGTTGTATACAAACTTCACCAAAACATCGTCGGGACTGAGTGTTTGCTGGGGTTTCCGGTAGAAAACAACCTGCAAATTGGCCGCCATGGGCGTTACCTGATAGTTGGCCCAGTGCTTCCAGGCATCGCGATAGTCCTGTGGCGTTCCGTTGCAACCACTCAACTGCAGCAGATAGGCCAGCGAGGCGAGGTTCGTGTCATGGCCAAAACGCAGCGAAACGGCCGGTTTTCCCGACCTCAAAACACTGTCGGCCTGGCTCACAATGTCTTCCACGATGCGGTGGCTGTTGCGATGATAACGGCGCGAACAGCCGGGCAGGATGCCATAGGCATAGAGATCTTCGGCGTTGTCCCACTGCCACAGGCGGAACAACTCATCGTGAGTGAACAGGTCGCGGAACGAAATGCCCAGTTCGGGCAGGTTCTGCATGTCGGCGTAGATGTGCCAGCAGTCGAGCATCATCTGCCTTCCCGCAGCCTCATCACGATAGTCGGCGAACAAGTTTTCGAGGAAACGGGCTGGCTGAACGATGCTGTCGGTGAACTGTTGGAACTGCTCTTTGCGGAGGGAATCGCACGCGCCTGCCGCCACTTCCTCTTTGTTTACCAGAACAGGCATGAAGCGCGCTGTCGACTGAATGCAGATGTCGAGCGACGGATTCAGCGCCCTCAGTTCCATGCAGCAGTTGGCCATGCTCATGGCGCAGCGCATGGCAGTAGACGATTTGGCATCCACATGCAAGGGTTGTGACAACAACTGTCGGTACTGCGCATACATACGGGCGGCAATCTGCCTGTGCTGCTGCGCCCCTAACAGGGAGAGTGCCCCGTCGTTGCCCTTGGCATAGTCGTAGCATTTCTGCATGCGCAACAGGATTTCCTTACCGAAAGGGGTAAGCACATGCTGCTGCAAGAGGCTGATGACCGAATCGTATTTCTTGTTGGATGTGAGGAACCGCGAGCCGTGGCGGCCGTAGTGACTGATATAAAACGGTTCATAGCCGTCAGGGGCCGGCGTGTATTGATAGCCTTCGGGCACTCCCGGGTAGTTGAAATAATAACCGGCATATTGGAGTTCCTGCAGTGCAGTGGCACTCTTACCTACTCCTTGCGACAAGCCTCCCCTGCCAGTCTGTGCCCAAAAAGGCAGCACACTCACCCACACGACAATACTTGAAAACAAGAGTTTCCACTTCACCATCATACGCTCCTTATATAATTATCGTTCAACACTTCGACTCTGCCCCGCCCGGGACCAGTTTAATAGTTCTCCTTGTAAATCACCTTATTGGCTCCGCTTGTAATCTTCAGTGCCTCGGGGTGCTCACGTATGAAACTATCGATGTGGCGGATGCGCTTCTGTTCAAGAATCTCGTCGACGGCAATCAAGATGCCCGTCTCCTCCACCTCGCCGAATCCTTCGTTGATAGCCGTTCCAAAAAGTTTCATAGTGGGCGACAAACCCATATAAGCGTTCACCAATGGCGGAATGTTATAGCCCATCTTGCGTATCTCTCCGTTCAGGATGCGATAGTCTTCCTTAAAGTCCTTGCCGCAGAAGAGAGCCTCCAGTTCCTTCGGATCGGCCTCCAGTTTGAGAGGACACATCGGAACAATCAGGTTTTCCTTGTCATCGAAATGCTTTTTCAGGAAATAAAGAATCATGTCGCGGCCGCGACGGATGTACGAAGGATACATGGTCATCTTTCCGAAGAAATACTTCAGGTTGGGATTCAGCACGGTGAGCGCCCCGAGGCCGTCCCAAAGATTGTCGAGGGCAAAGATGCTCTTGGTGTTCTTCTGCACGTTCTGGTATTCCAACGACACAAACGAGCGCCCCAGTTCCACGGTGTAAGGCATGTACTCGCTCAGGAATTTTTCAGAGAAATGGAACATGTGGCTCGTTGCCAACTTAGGCTGCCCGTTGTCCCCGATTTCCCAATCACGCCCATGCAGGTAGCGATAGCCGCCGATAATCTCTTCGTCCTCGGGGTTCCACACGATGAGTTGCTTGTAGCAATTGTCGCAAACGTCGAACTCGTCGATGTCCTTTTCCTTGCCCGTTCCTCCGCCGGCCTCGCGGAAGGCGATTTCTCGCAGACGACCGATCTCGTCCATTACATTCGGCGCATTGTGAGCCGTAACAATATAGATCTCATTATTACTTTTATTGGTCATGCGCAACTGTCGCTCTGACGTGAGTTCGCTCTTGATGAGTTCTTTACTGACGGGAGGAATGATGGGTTGTTCCATGATGGTCGTAGATTTGTGATGTTAGTAGTTTTCTGTTATAGTTGGTACACGGCATCCTGCACAAACTGCGCCCATTGCGCGGGAGTCTTGCTCTTGTCGAAGGTCTGCCAGGGAATAGGCTTGCCAATGGTCACCTTGAAAGTCTTGTGCACGTTCTTGTACATCTCGTCAACAAGGAACATCATGGCAATGTTTACTTTCTTGATATGTTTGTCGCAGAACCCCGACAGGCGATAGAAGAAGTTGGAATTCTGTCCGCTGAAATGGATAGGCACCACGTCGCGCTGATACTCCACGCTCTTGGAGATGAATGTTTTCTTCCAGAGCAGGTCGTGAATCTCGCCGTTAATCTTGCGCGAACAGAGCCCCGCCGGGAACATCAGCATGTGATAGTCACTCTTGAATCCGTTCTCCACCATGGCAGGGAACGAGCGGCTCTGGCTGCCGGTCTTGTTGATGGGGATGCAGAGCGGAGCCAGTCCGGGGAGGTTCATCAGTATATCGTTGACAAGATAGCGGAAACGGCTGTCGTATTGTCTGCCGATGATGCTGCCCAGGGCCACGCCGTCGATGCCGCCGAGGGGATGGTTGCTCACAAAGGTGTACAACTTTCCGTCGTCCTTGTCGGGCAAATTCTCGCGTCCTTCCACCTGAAGCGTCATGTCTAAGTATTTCACGCACTCCTCAAGCCAAGGCGTTCCGGTAAGTTCGCGGCTGTCCCAAAGGAAGGCGTTCACCTGATCCTGATGGAGAATATGCTTCAACCACTTCACGGCCAGCGAAGGAATCATCTTCGACTTGTCGCCCATCTTGTCCTTGAGTATTTTCTCGATGTCTACTGTTTTCTCTGTTATTCTATCCATAAAGTTTAGAAACAATATGCAAAAATACGCAAAATATTTGAAAATCGTTACTTTTTGGCAAAAAATGTTACTTGAAACATCAATATTGTTGCATTTTTCATGGTTATCCGCTAAAAACCAAGACGGCTGCATAACGGCATCCCAGTTTATAGCGGACAACGAAAGAGTGAACAAATTCTGACGTCAGGCCGGCTTATTTGGCCGACAACTGTTTCACAGGGAAAGTGAAATAGGTGTCGGGGAACGGCTCATCCTTCAACGTGAAATGCCACCACTCCGTGGGAAGTGCCTTGAATCCGTGGGCGAGCATGGCACGACGAAGAATCATGCGGTGCTCAAACTGCTCGCGGGTAATGCTGCGCCCGGCGGGAGAGAGATGGTTGTCGCCCGTATACTCGCCCGTTTCGGGATTTCCGCAGAAGTCAGGATGGCTCTCCGGACCAAACCAGTCGAAAGTGCCGCCCATGTCTAATTCCTTCTCGCTGGCCATGTCAAACAGGGTGAGGTCAACGGTAGATCCGCGCGTATGCCCGCTCTTCTCCATGATATACTCCTGGTCGAAGAGCACCGACTTGTCGAGGTCGGGATAGAAATAATGCCTCATCAGCGTGTCGCCGACGTTGGCGGCCCAGCGCACGAAATGGTCAACGCCCTTCTGCGGGCGGTAGGCATCGTAGATTTTCAGCCGGTAGCCCTGCGCTTTCACATCTTCGCTCACGGCCTTCAGCGCCTCGGCAGCCTTGCGGGTGAGCAATGCCGTCGGCTCTTCGTAGCCGTCAACGCGCTGTCCCACAAAGTTATACGTGCCGAAATAGCGTATTTCGAGAATGGCATCCGGCACGGCATCGGTCAGCGTAACAAACTGGCTTGAGTCGTCAGTGGGACTCAAGGCAACCTCCTTGTCGCGGGTGTAACAGGTCACCACGCAAATACAGCCTACCGCCAAGAGAATTACGGCAATCAGGCAAAGCAGTTTTCTTTTATCCATATCCGTCTGTTCTTTTTTGAAATATCAGTCAATTCTTTGTTTAACATCTATCCGTTCTTCTTGAAAATATCTAGTATGCCATAACTGATGCCGTTGTCATAGACATCTTCGCCTTCGTGTGCTTTCGCCCAAGCCACAACACGGATGGTTACCGGCAGCACGATGACCTCATAGACAGTCTTCAGCACCAGTTGCGAAAGCATCATCAGCGGCAGTTCGGCATTGGGCAGCACCCCATAGAAGGCCAAGGGGAAGAAGAGCAGAGAGTCGGCTCCCTCGCCGAAGATGGTGCTCACGATGGCTCGCAAGGGGAAGCGGCGGCCCTTGTCGGCAATCTTCATGCGGCTCATTACATAGGCATTAACGAAACTGCCGGCAAGGAACGACACGAAGGAGGCCAGCGCTATGCGCGGCGTAAGGCCGAAGATGGCGTGGAAACCAACCTCGTTGTCCCAATAGGGAGCCCCGGGAATGGCATCGGCCAGGCAGGCCACAGCCATGAAGGCGAAGTTGGTGATGAAGCCCGTCCAGATGACTATGCTGGTACGGCGGTAGCCCCACACCTCGCACACCACGTCGTTGACAATATAGGAAATGGGGAAGATGAGCAGTCCGCCGGTCAGGTGGAGCGGTCCGAACACCATCTGCTTGGTTTCAAGAATGTTAGAGGCAATCAGGCACACCGTGAACACGAGATTCATATACATGAACAACAGGGTAACCTTCTCGCGCGGCTTTCTCGTTTCCTTCTCTGGTTCTTTCATGTTTTTCTTCTATTTCTATTGATTTTATTCGCGCTCACCTGCTATCATTCGGCCTGTGCTTTTCTGCCCATACTACCGCCACGCTCGTGGCAGAAAGAAAAGCCTCTCCATTCATCCTTGTCACATCTGAAAAAAAGAGAACCTCACGCGCCGGTTCGCTATCACACCCCTGTCGGCCGCAACATCATCTCGCGAATGGTTTGCCACACGGCGGAATGCACGTGTGCAAAGTTAGTAATTATTTCAGAAACGGCAAAAAAACGAACTCGATTTCTCGGATTGCCGTCTGCATCCCATCCATTTTCACCCTCCGTTCCAATGGTTTGGAGCCTGAAAAGTGGCACTTTGGAAAAGTAAATTAATGTAATTTGCTCGGTAAATTAACTTAATTTGAAAAGTAAATTATATTAATTTGCACGGTAAATTATATTAATTTGCTGAAGCATATCTTTGCCCCAGAGGCAGGAAAGCAGTGCTTCGTTGAAGGAAAAGCATAAGAATAATCCCATATTATTTATTGATTGCTTTTAAAAAGCCTATCACTTATACCCTTTTTCATTATCTTCTCCTTGAATTCCTCTATTGTTGGGAACCTGTCTTCGGGTGCTCCTCCGATTATTGTTTCAATACCTTCTATGGTTGTGCTATATATATTCTGATGTTCCAACCCCCAATTGTTTCCTTTCCATTTCATTGAAAAAGTACAAAAATCAACAGGATAATCTTTGTTATATGTTGTAACCTTTGAACAATCTGAACTACATTGCAAATAGTCCATGGCAACATCTTGAATAACGAAAACGATCTTCTTTTTCCATGATTGTACAATCTTTCCTTTTTTGTATGCCTGCTGCATCATTGTTTTAGAAAACTCATTCGCCCAATTGATTCCAAAAGTATGCTTATTATGAATGAAATCATGGTACTTCAGATAATCTTGAATGTAAGGATAAGGGGTTCCTGTTGTGCCGGCGGCCTGTATTTCAACACATTGAAAATCTTTTATTTGCTGGTTGCCGTCTAACTCTACTGCTACATAATCAACGCTTCCTCCGACGCCCATATCAACCTCTGGAATCCACATAACATTATTCCAATCAGAAAGATACTTCTTGCGGATTGTATTAAACATCTGATCTTCTTTGAATCTCTGTGGACAGATAATGATGGGCTGGAGAGATTTTCCAACAACACTCGCACCTACTGTGCAAATACCTACTTTAATTTCTGGCGTGCTCTTGCGAGGCTTGACACAAGTTCCATTCACATATTTACAAAACTGCTGCTTCACATCCAGTGCAAAAGACGCATCAAAGGTTCCACAATCATGACAAAAATACTCAATTGGAGTTCGATCTATTTTTTTCATATCAATAACAAGCCTATGCTCTCTATTCGTTTTTTTGCGTTTTCATTATACGATTTACTAAGTTCAATGCCAATACCCCGACGATTCAATTTTAATGCGGCAGCGACGGTACTACCCGTTCCACTAAAAGGATCTAAGACAACTCCGTTTTCTGGGCATGTGGCCAGAATAGGAATTCGAAGTAATTCCTCTGGAAAAACGGCACAATGGCTATCCTTACGCCAAGTATCCTCGGGAACAATATCCCAGATATCAGTTGGCAGATGACCATTGGCACCGATACGCATAATATAGAAACCTTTTTCCTGAAGTTCTCTTGCTCTCCCACTAATGTCAGTGCTCTCGCTATGCCAAGCACGCTGAACGCCACGAATTGTCATTCTGAAATCATTCAGTTTTCCAAGACGTATATCCATCAGTGTAGCATCAAGTGCTTTAAATGCTGCTTCTTTCTCTTCTTTTGTAAGAGTATTGCTTTCCTCAATCTGTCTTCTGTATTTTTTTCCACTCACACCTGTTGATGAGATTGTGGCTTCCTTGGTCACCTTGGGCTTTATAACGGGTTTGATTCTTACCGAATCTGCATCATAATAATACTTCTTTGACTTCACAAAATGAAAGAAATGCTCATATGAATCCCGCAATCTGTCTTTGCAACTCTGAGTGCCTTTTAACTGATTCCAGATGACATCATTCCGCATAATCCACCCTCCGGAATCCATTAAAGAAATGGCAACTCGCCATGGCATACCCATTAATTCTTTGTTATTATACTTATCCCCGAGATTTAGCCATAAAGAACCGTCTTTAACCAATATGCGTTTGGCTTCAGAAAATATTCGGGTAAGTTTATTAACATATTCATCGAATGAGCCTTCGTTACCCACTTCGTGCACATCGTTATCATTATCATACCTCCGCATCCCCCAATAAGGAGGCGAAGTGATAATACAATTAACAGATTCGTCGTCCATCATTTTCATGACGGAAAGACAATCCCCTTCTATCAGTTTATATCTCTCTGATGTATCAAGTACTAATTCATTTGTCATTTCAATGTGCAAAAATAAGCATTTTTCATGATAATCCATATTTTAACAGGAAAAAAAATCAAATTAATCATTTATTGAAGAGCGGAAATGAACATACCTATAGAAATCAGTGAAACCACCCTATAATTGAGGAAAAGTACAATGAAGATATATTCCACGCCACTTTATTTGTTGCACAAAACGGCTTTTTTGAGAAAAAAATCAAGAAAAATGCACTCTTTTTGATAATTTTGTGGAGAAAAGTGGTGGAAAGTGGAGGAAAATGTGTATCTTTGAACCCGAATTCTTTTTAAGAAGAAACGCATGCGATTTTTAGGAAACATAGAAGCAAAGACAGACGCCAAGGGAAGAGCCTTCCTGCCCGCCGTGTTCCGCAAGGTGCTCCAGGCATCGGGCGAAGAGTCGCTCGTGATGCGCAAGGATGTCTTCCAGCCGTGCCTGGTGCTCTATCCGGAGTCGGTCTGGAATGAGCAGATGGACACGCTGCGCAAGCGTCTGAACCGCTGGAACCGCGAACACCAGGAGATTTACCGCCAGTTTGTAAGCGACGTGGAACTGGTGACTCTCGACGGCAACGGCCGCTTCCTCATCCCCAAGCGCTACCTGAAACTGGCCGAAATTGAGCAGGGCATCAAGTTCATCGGCATGGGCGACACCATAGAGATATGGAGCGCCGCCCGCGCAGAGAAGCCTTTCATGGAGCCGGAAGCCTTCGGCAAGGCACTGGAGAGCGTGATGGGCGAGGACGACATGAAGTGTGAGGAATAAAGAAAGGCAACGAGCGAAATGGCAACCAAGGCAGAAACATACCATGTGCCTGTTCTCTTGAATGAGAGCATCGACGGGCTGAACATCCAACCCGACGGTATCTATGTGGACGTGACATTCGGCGGCGGTGGCCATAGCAGGGAGATACTGAACCGGCTGGGCAAAAACGGCCACCTGTACAGTTTCGACCAGGATGCCGATGCCGAGAACAACATCATCAGCGACGACAGGTTCACCTTCGTGAGGAGCAATTTCAGGTATCTGAAAAACTGGATGCGCTACTATGGTGTGGAGCAAATCGACGGCCTGCTGGGCGACCTGGGCGTTTCGAGCCATCATTTCGACGATGAGACGCGCGGATTCTCGTTCCGCTTCGACGCGCCGCTGGACATGAGGATGAACAAGCGCGCCGGCGAGACGGCCGCCGACATCCTGAACAAGAGCAGCGAGGAAAGGCTCGCCGACATGTTCTACCTGTACGGGGAACTGAAAAACGCACGTCGCATTGCCGCCACCATCGTGAAGGCGCGCACGCAGCAGGCCATCCTCACCACGCAGGACTTCCTGAACGCCGTGCAGCCACTCTTCCAGCGAGAAAGAGAGAAGAAAGAGATGGCCAAACTGTTCCAGGCACTGCGCATCGAGGTGAACCACGAGATGAACGCCCTGAAGGAGATGCTGCTGGCAGCCACCGACATCATGAAACCAGGGGGCCGGCTGAGCGTCATCACCTATCACTCGCTGGAAGACCGCATCGTGAAGAACGTGATGAAGACGGGCAACACGGAAGGTAATGCGCGGCAAGACTTCTTCGGGAGGTTTGAAACTCCGTTCACCCTCGTGAACAACAAGGTGATTACGCCATCGGCCGAGGAACAGGAGCGCAACCCGCGCAGCAGGAGCGCAAAACTGAGAATCGCAGAAAAGAAACAGCATTGACCCGTATAAAGACGAATAATATATACATGACTGATAATATCTATCCATTAAATCTGAAAGAGAAAGCAAAGAAGGAGGAGACTCCCGGGCCTTCTGCGGGAGCAGAGGAGCCCGGAGAGTCGTCCCAAAAACCTGCCGAACCGGAAGACACGCCGGCTAAGGAGGCCCCAGAGGAAAAGGAGCCGCAAGCCGACCATAAGGAAAAGCAGGAGCCCTCTCTGCAGGATGCCATCAAGGAGCAGGCTCGCGAGGACGAGCGCCCGCAGTCGTCTACCTTCACGCTGAGGAAGATTCTCGGCGGCGACTGGCTGACGACCGATTTCCTGCGCAGGCAGATTGGAGTGATATTGCTGGTGGTAGGCCTGTCTATCGTTTACATTTCCAACAGATACAGTTGTCAGAAGGACATGCTGGAGATAGACAAACTGAACGCTGAACTGATCGACGCGAAATACAAAGCACTGTCGAGCAGCAGCGAACTGACAGAGAAATGCAGGGAGAGCAACGTGCTTGACCTGCTGAAGAGCAACAAGGACAGTGTGCTGAAAATAGCCAATCAGCCACCTTATATTATATATACGCCTTGAGTGAACAAAGAAATATAACATACACCTATTATAATATATAAGCATGGGCAGTCTATTTGACAGAAAGAAAATCATTCCTCGCTACAAGGGCATCGGCTATCTGATGGTCTTGCTGGGACTGCTCATTGTGGGTAAATCCCTGTATACGGCCACCGTGAAGCGTGATTACTGGATGAAAGTGGCCAACAGGCTGAAACGCGACAGCGTGGATGTGAAGCCCGTGAGAGGAAACATACTCAGTTGCGACGGCCAGTTGATGGCAAGCAGCCTGCCCGAATACAAGATGTTCATGGACTTCCAGGCGCTGCACGACAGCAAGACCGACTCGCTGTGGTATGAAAAACTGGACAGCATCTGCGAGGGACTGCACGACATCTTCCCCGAGAGGAGCAAGCAGGCCTTCAGAGACAGCCTGGAAAAAGGACATAAGAAGATGAGCCGCAACTGGCCGATATGGAAGAGGCGCGTGAGTTACGACACCTATTCAGAGGTGAAGAGCCTGCCCATCTTCAGCATGCGGCCGTTCAAAGGCGGATTCCACACAGAGGAGTTCAACTCGCGCCAGCGCCCCTTCGGCTCGCTGGCTGAGCGCACGGTGGGCGACATGTTCGGCGCCAAAGACACGGCGCGCTGCGGTCTGGAACTCTCTTTCGACTCCATCCTGCGCGGAAAGTCGGGCATTGTGCAGCGCAAGAAGGTGATGAACAAGTATCTGAGCATCACCGAGCGTGCCCCCATCGACGGTGCCGACATCGTGACCACCATCGACGTGAACATGCAAGACTTGGCTGAACGAGCCCTGATTGACGAACTGAAACTGATCAACGGCAACGTGGGCGTGGCCATAGTCATGGAGGTGGAGACGGGAGACGTGAAGGCCATCGTCAACATGAGCAAAGTGGGCGACGGACAATACCGCGAAACACAGAACCATGCCGTGTCGGACTTGCTGGAGCCGGGCTCCGTATTCAAGACGGCCTCCATCATGGTGGCCCTCGACGACGGCGTGGTGGACACCACCTACAAGGTGGAGACCTTCGGCGGCATCATGGACATGCACGGGGCAAAGATGCGCGACCACAACTGGCACCGAGGCGGTTACGGACTGCTCTCGCTACCGCAAACGCTGGAATACAGTTCCAACATCGGCGTGAGCCGCATCATTGACGAGCACTACGGCAAGAACCCCGAGAAATATGTGGAAGGTATCTATCGACTGGGACTGGCCGACGACCTGAAGATTCCGCTGGTGGGTTCCTCGCCGGCACGCATCCGCAAGCCGAGAATGGACAAGACCGGCAAGCACTGGGCCAACTGGAGCAAGACGGCTCTGGCTTGGATGAGCATCGGATACGAGACGCAGGTGCCGCCCATATCCACGCTCACCTTCTATAATGCCATCGCCAACAACGGGCGGATGATGCGCCCGCGGTTTGTGAAACAGGTGGTGAAAGACGGTGAAGTGCTCATGGACTTCCCGCCAGAAGTGATCCGCCCGCAAATCTGCAAGCCGAAGACGCTGAAAGAGATACAGACCATTCTCTACCACGTGGTTAGCCAAGGACTGGGAAAGAAGGCTGGCTCCAAGTCGTTCAAGGTGGCGGGCAAGACGGGAACGGCACAGATTTCGAAAGGTGCCGGCGGCTACAAGAGCGGCCAGATGAACTATCTGCTGTCGTTTGCAGGCTATTTCCCTGCCGATGCGCCCCGCTATAGTTGCATCGTGTGCATTCAGAAGTCGGGACTTCCCGCATCGGGCGGCGGCATGAGCGGCGTGGTGTTCCACCATATAGCAGAGGGCATCATGGCACAAGACCTGAAGCGGAACGCGTCAGATGCGCGCGACTCGCTGTCGATTCTGATTCCCGACGTGAAAAACGGAAACATGCTTTCTGCTGACTTCGTGCTCTCGCACCTGGGCATGAACAACTACAACTGGAGCGGAAGTTACGCCGACGGCAACCCCGTATGGGGCAAGGCCACCAACGATAAGAAAAGCCTGCAGGTGAACAAGTTGAAGCAATACGCACAAGACCTCGTGCCCGACGTGGAAGGAATGGGCGCGCGCGATGCGGTCTTCATGCTTGAGAGCCGCGGACTGAGAGTGAAACTCGACGGCAGGGGCAAGGTGATTGCCCAGAGCCTGCCGGCGGGACATAAGATAAAAACGGGTGAAATCTGTTCTTTAAAACTGCATTGATATGAAACTGAACGAGTTGCTGAAAAACATCAAGCCTTTAGAAATAGCCGGAGATACCGACAAGGACATCTGCGGCATCAACATCGACAGCCGCAAAATTGCTGCCGGACATCTGTTTGTTGCCATGAAGGGAACCCAGGTGGACGGCCACATCTTCATCGGCAAGGCCGAGGAACTGGGAGCCGTTGCCGTTCTGTGCGAAGACATGCCGGAAGTGAAAAAAGAGGGTGTTACCTATGTACGGGTGGAATCCACGGAAGATGCCGTGGGCAAAGTGGCAACCTTGTTCTACGGCAATCCGTCCACAAAACTGAAACTGGTGGGCGTTACCGGCACGAATGGCAAGACCACCATCGCCACCTTATTATATAATATGTTCCGCAAACTGGGCTACAAGTGCGGACTGCTGTCAACGGTTTGCAACTATATCGAGGAGGAAGTGATTCCGGCGAGTCACACCACACCCGACCCCATCGAACTGAACAAACTGCTGGCCATGATGGTGGATGCCGGATGCGACTATGTGTTCATGGAGTGCTCAAGCCACGCCATTCACCAGAAACGAATCGGCGGACTGAGATTCGCTGGTGGCATCTTCACCAATCTCACCCGCGATCACATGGACTACCACAAGACTATGGAGAACTACAGGAACGCCAAGAAAGCGTTCTTCGACAACCTGCCGAAAGATGCCTTTGCCATTACCAACGCCGATGACAAGAACGGGATGGTGATGGTGCAGAACACCAAGGCCACCGTGAAGACCTACTCCACGCGCGCCATGGCCGACTTCAAGGCCCGCATTCTGGAATGTCATTTCGAAGGGATGTATCTGGAGATCGACGGTCGCGAAGTGGGCGTGCAGTTCATCGGCAAGTTCAACGTGAGCAATCTGCTCGCCGTATATGCAGCGGCAATCATGTTGGGACAGAAAGCAGAAGACATCCTCATCGCCATGAGCACACTGAAAAGCGTTCACGGACGATTAGACCCTGTCCATTCGCCCGAGGGCTACACCGCCATCGTAGACTATGCACACACGCCCGATGCACTTGAGAACGTGCTGAAGGCCATCCACGAGGTGCTTAACAAGAAAGGACACGTCATCACCGTATGCGGTGCTGGCGGCAATCGCGACAAAGGCAAGCGCCCGCTGATGGCCCAGGAGGCCGTAAAACAGAGCGACAAGGTGATTATCACAAGCGACAATCCGCGCTTTGAGGAGCCGCAGGACATCATCAACGACATGCTGGCCGGTCTCGACAAGCACCAGATGAAGAAAGTAATCAGCATTGTCGACCGCAAGGAAGCCATCCGCACAGCATGCATGCTGGCTCAGAAGGGCGACGTGGTGCTCGTGGCCGGCAAGGGACATGAAGACTATCAGGAAATCAAAGGAGTGAAACATCACTTCGACGACAAGGAAGTGCTGCAGGAGATTTTCGGCAACGAATGATTCCTTAAGAACACACGCAATAGAAACCTTTAAAAGAAAGTAACGACATGCTATACTATCTGTTCAGATTTTTAGAGCAATTTGACATCCCCGGAGCGCACATGTGGTCGTACATTTCGTTCCGCGCCTTGCTCACACTCATCATTTCGCTGATTATTTCCGCATGGTTCGGTGAGAAGTTCATCAAATACATGAAGCGGAAAAAGATATCAGAGACGCAGCGCGATGCCTCCATCGACCCCTTCGGCGAGAAGAAAAAAGGTGTGCCCACCATGGGAGGAATCATCATCATTGTCTCTATTCTGGTTCCCGTGATCCTGTTTGGCCGCATGCGCAACATCTATTTGATCCTGATGATCATCACCACCGTCTGGCTGGGATTCCTCGGATTCCTGGACGACTACATCAAGATTTTCAAGAAAAACAAGGAAGGTCTCAAGGGAAAGTATAAGATTGTGGGCCAGTTCAGCATCGGACTGATTGTGGGACTCATACTCTGGGCAAGTCCCGATGCAACGATTCATGAGAACATCACCACTGAGAAACAGGGGCAGGAGGTTGTGGTTACACATAAGTCGGAGCCGGTCAAGTCGCTGAAAACCACCATTCCATTCGTGAAAGGCCACAACCTTGACTACTCAAAAATCATGGGATTCTGCGGAAAGAACAGCAACGCTGCCGGATGGATTCTGTTTGTGGTGATGACCATTATCGTGGTGACGGCCGTATCAAACGGTGCCAATCTGAACGACGGAATGGACGGAATGTGCGCCGGAAACTCCGCCATCATTGGAGTGGTGCTGGGCATCTTTGCCTATGTGAGCAGCCATATCGAGTATGCAGCCTACTTTAACATCATGTATATACCAGGCTCTCAGGAACTGGTTATCTTCATCTGCGCCTTCGTGGGCGCCATGATTGGTTTCCTGTGGTACAACTCCTTCCCCGCCCAGATATTCATGGGCGACACGGGATCGCTCACCATCGGAGGCATCATCGGCGTGTGCGCTGTCATCATCCACAAGGAACTGCTGGTGCCAATACTCTGCGGCATCTTCTTGGTGGAGAGCCTCAGCGTGATCATCCAGACGCAGGTGTTCAAATATTACAAGCATAAAGGTCAGCGAGTGCGCGTGTTCAGGGCTACACCTATCCATGACAACTTCCGCAAACTGGACAGCCAACTCGACGAGACAAGCCGTTACCTCCTGAAAAACTGGCCTCACCGCCAGTTCCATGAGTCAAAAATCACATTCCGTTTCTGGATTGTCACCATCATTCTCGCAGCGCTGACCATCATCACATTGAAGATTCGATAAACCAATATATCCGCACGCTTGCTGCGGAAACCTGACGTAAGAAAGAAGAAGAATATGAAGAAAATCGTTGTTTTAGGAGCAGCCGAAAGCGGTGCAGGAGCCGCCGTCCTTGCCAAGGTCAAAGGATTCAACGTGTTTGTGTCAGACATGGGATCCATCAAGGACAAATACAAGAAACTGCTGGATGACCACCAGATTGAATGGGAAGAAGGTCATCACACGGAAGAAAAGATTCTGGATGCCGACGAAGTTATCAAGAGCCCGGGCATTCCCGACGAGGCACCGATGATTCAGAAAATCATCGCAAAGGGGATTCATATCATCAGCGAGATTGAATTTGCCGGACGCTACACCCATTCGAAAATGATTTGCATCACGGGAAGCAACGGAAAGACCACCACCACATCACTCATCTACCACATCTTCAAGAATGCCGGCTACGACGTAGGTCTGGCCGGGAACATCGGAAGAAGCCTGGCCTTGCAGGTGGCAGAGACTCCCCATGAATACTATGTGATAGAGTTGAGCAGTTTTCAACTCGACAACATGTACGACTTCCGCGCCAACGTGGCCGTGTTGCTGAACATCACGCCCGACCATCTCGACCGCTATCAGAACAACATGCAGAACTATGTGGATGCCAAGATGCGCATCATCCAAAACCAGACGGCCGACGATGCTTTCATCTACTGGAACGACGACCCCATCATCAAGCGCGAACTGGAGAAATACGACATACAAGCCCTTCAACTGCCGTTTTCTGAACTGAAAGAGAAAGGGAGCATCGGATATATCGAAGAGGGACAATACAAGATTGAGGTGCCCACGCCGTTCAACATGGAACAAGAGAGTCTGTCGCTCACAGGCAAGCACAATATCTACAATTCTCTTGCCGCCGGCATCGCCTCTGAGGTGGCTGGCATCAAGAAAGAAGTCATTCGCAAGAGTCTCAGCGACTTCCCCGGAGTGGAACACCGACTGGAAAAGGTGTGCACGGTGAGAGGTGTGCTCTATGTGAACGACTCTAAAGCCACGAATGTGGATGCCTGCTGGTATGCCTTGGAGAGCATGAAGACGCCCACCATCCTCATTATAGGCGGCAAGGACAAAGGCAACGACTACGCGCCCATCATGGAACTGGTGAAGAAAAAATGCGCCGGACTGGTGTATCTGGGTGCCGACAACAAGAAACTGCACGACAATTTCGACCACCTGGGCATTCCCGTGCGCGACACTCACTCCATGAAAGAGTGCATCGAGGCATGCTATGAAATGGCAGAGCCAGGCATGACCGTGCTGCTGAGTCCCTGCTGCGCCAGTTTCGATTTGTTCAAGAATATGGAAGACCGCGGCGAACAGTTCAAGACACTTGCGCGCAATCTCTGAAACACCGTATAAAGCAACAGGAATATGTTTGAGAAACTAAGCAACATGAAGTTCAAGGGAGATGCCATCATCTGGATGGTGTTCTTCTTCCTGTGCATCATCAGCATCCTGGAGGTGTACAGCGCTTCCAGTTCTCTGACCTACAAAGCAGGCAGTTACTGGAAGCCCGTGGTGTATCACACCTTCCTGCTTCTCATCGGAGTGGGCTTCATGATTGTGACGATGAACATCAAATGCAAGTATTTCAAGATTGTTACTCCCTTTGCCCTGCTGCTTTCTGTTATCATGCTTATCTGGGTGCTCTTCATGGCAAGAATCAATGACGCGGCCAGATGGATCAACATTTTCGGCATCCAGTTCCAGCCTTCTGAGTTGGCCAAGGGTGCTGTGGTGCTGGCCGAAGCGCAGATACTCAGTGCTATGCAGACCATCGACGGGGCCGACCGCCGTGCTTTCAAGTATATTTGGATTGTGTCGCTGCCCATTATTCTGCTCATTGCCATGGAAAACCTTTCCACGGCGGCATTGCTTTTCCTCACCGTGTTCATCATGATGTTCATCGGGCGCGTCCCCAAAATGCAACTTGGTCGCACGCTGGGCTGGCTGGCTCTCCTCGGTGTCTTCGCCGTTGCCATGGTATGGATGATTGGCGATGAGAAGGACACGGCAGAAAAGCAAGACAACAAAATGGTTCTTGCAGAAGAAGCGAGCGAAGAGAAAGCCGACCCGAATGCCTTTGCCAAGGCCTACGACAAGGTGTTCCACCGCGCAAGTGTATGGAAGGTGAGAATCATGGACTTCTTTGACAACCGAAAGATTTCGCCCGAGGAAGTAGACTTGGAAGGCAAGGGCGCACAGAAAGCACATGCCGCCATTGCCATTGCCACGTCAAACGTGGTGGGAAAGGGTCCCGGCAACAGCGTAGAGCGCGACTTCCTCTCGCAGGCATTCTCCGATTTCATCTATGCCATCATCATCGAGGAGATGGGAATATGGGGCGCTGCGGGCGTATGTCTGCTCTATATCATCCTGCTTTTCCGCACGGCAACGATTGCCAACCGATGTGCCAATGCCTTCCCCGCATTGCTCATCATGGGCTTTGCCCTGCTACTGGTTACGCAGGCCATGTTCAACATGTGCGTGGCAGTGGGACTTGCCCCTGTGACAGGCCAGCCTCTGCCGCTGATCAGTAAAGGAGGAACGTCGACCATCGTGAACTGCATCTACATCGGAGTGATTCTCAGCGTCAGTTATACAGCAAAGAAAAAAGACGAAATAACAGATAAGGCGGTGCCTCGCAAGGCAAAAGCCACGGCATAGAAAGGAAAAAACGACATGAATAAGAAACTGAAATTCATCATCAGCGGAGGCGGTACGGGCGGACACATCTTCCCCGCCATCTCCATCGCCAACGCCATCAAGGCAAAGCATCCCGAGGCAGAGATTCTTTTTGTGGGGGCAGAGGGGCGCATGGAAATGCAGCGCGTGCCGGCAGCCGGATACGAAATCAAGGGACTTCCCATTCAGGGTTTCGACCGCAAGAATCTCCTGAAAAACGTGAAGGTGCTCTATAAGATTTGGAAAAGCCAGCGCATGGCCGGCAAGATTATCAAGGATTTCAAGCCCCTGGTGGCTGTCGGCGTAGGCGGTTATGCCAGTGGTCCCACGCTGAACAAATGTGCCGCCATGGGCATTCCTTGCCTGATTCAGGAACAGAACTCCTATGCCGGTGTCACCAACAAACTGCTTGCCAAGAAGGCCAAGAAGATTTGCGTGGCCTATGAGGACATGGACCGCTTCTTCCCTGCTTATAAAATCATCATGACGGGCAACCCTGTGCGCCAGGCACTGCTCGACACGAAGATCAGCAAAGAAGACGCCGTCCGCAGTTTCGGGCTCGATGCTGAAAAGAAGACCATTCTGATTGTGGGCGGATCGCTGGGAGCAAGGACTGTAAACGAAAGCGTGCTGCAGCACCTTGATGAGATTGAGGCGAGCGGCGTGCAGGTAATCTGGCAGACGGGCAAATACTATCACGAAAGCATTCTCGAGCAACTCAAGGGCCACAAGGCCATGCCCATGCTGAAGGTGATGGACTTCATCAGCGAGATGGGAGCCGCCTATAAGGCTGCCGACCTGGTGATCAGCCGCGCCGGGGCAAGCAGCATTTCCGAGTTCTGCCTGCTGGGAAAGCCCGTTATCCTCGTGCCTTCGCCCAATGTGGCTGAAGACCACCAGACCAAGAACGCCATGGCGCTGGTCAACAAGGATGCCGCCTTGTATGTGAAAGACGCAGAAGCGCCCGAAAAGGTGATTTCCCTGGCCATCGCCACCGTGAAAGATGCCGACAGACTGAAATCGCTGAGCGAGAACATTCTGAAACTGGCATTGCCCAATTCCGCCGACATCATTGCCGACGAAGTGCTAAAACTCGCCGGAGCAAACCCGGCTTAGAAAGACAATAAAACACAGATAATCATGAATTTCAAAGATATCAAAGCAGTCTACTTCATAGGTGCCGGCGGCATCGGCATGAGTGCCATTGCCCGCTATTTCCTGAAAAAGGGAATGGTGGTGGCCGGATATGACAAGACACCCTCTGCCCTTACCACGCAACTGGAAAAAGAAGGTGCCTTGATTCACTATGAAGAGAATGTGGACGAGATACCTCATTCCTGCAAGAATCCCCGCTCCACGCTGGTGATCTACACACCTGCCGTGCCCGCCGACCACCGCGAACTCGTATTCTTCCGCGAAAACGGATTCGAAATACAAAAGCGCGCCCAGGTGTTAGGCACACTCACGCAGGCCCACCAGGGACTCTGCGTGGCAGGCACCCACGGCAAGACGTCCACATCTACCATGTGTGCCCACATCATGCACCAGAGCCACCTCGACTGCAACGCGTTCCTGGGAGGCATTTCCAAGAACTACGGCACCAACTACATCCTCAGCGACGACAGCAACTACGTGGTGATCGAGGCCGACGAGTTCGACCGTTCTTTCCACTGGCTGCGCCCCTGGATGACCGTTATCACCAGCACCGACCCCGACCATCTCGACATCTACGGCACAAAAGAGGCCTATCTGGAGAGTTTCCGCCATTACACCACGCTCATAAAGCCCGGCGGCGCACTCATCATCCACACGGGTCTGGAGATGAAAGCCGACGTGCACGACGGGGTCAAAATCTATGAATACAGCCTCAACGAAGGCGACTTTCACGCCGAGAACATCCGCATCGACAACGGAGAGATCACTTTCGACTTCATCTCCCCCATCGAATGCGTCAGCAATGTGCAGTTGGGACAGCCCGTTCCCATCAACATCGAGAACGGCATCGCGGCCATGGCCATGGCACAACTCAACGGTTGCACGGCCGAAGAACTGAAATACGGCATGCAGACCTACCACGGAGTGGACCGCCGTTTCGACTTCAAACTGAAGAACAACGACATCGTCTTCCTCAGCGACTATGCCCACCACCCGATGGAAATCTACCAGAGCGCGCGCAGCATCAGGCAACTCTACAAAGACCGCAAGATATCGGTCATCTTCCAGCCGCATCTCTATACCCGCACGCGTGACTTCTATAAAGACTTTGCCAGCAGTCTCAGCCTGCTCGACGAAGTGATACTCACAGAGATCTATCCCGCCCGCGAGGAGCCCATTCCCGGCGTTTCCTCACAACTGATCTACGACAACCTGCGCGACGGCATCAGCAAGCAGATAATCAGGAAAGACGATGTGCAGCAGTTTGTCAGGGACCATGATTTCGACGTACTGATCGTGCTCGGTGCCGGAGACTTGGACAACCAAGTGCCGCAAATAGAGAAAATCTTACGTAAAAAATATCATTGCGAGAAATAATTTTACAACATTCCGCGTTATATAAACAGCAATAGAAGATGAGTTTGCACATCAACTGGAAAAAAACGGTCATCGTCTGCCTTGACATCATCCTCGCCGGATACCTGGCGATGGCCATGACCTCGTTCAATAAACCGGACGAGACCGCAAAGGTGTGCACCAAAGTGAACATCAGCATTGCCGACGAGAACACCAACGGCTTTCTCAGCGCAAAGGAAATCAAGCGCATTCTCAGCAAGAAAAAAATATATCCGCTGGAGCAGCGCATGGAAACGGTCAACCCGCGCACCATCGAGGAAACACTGAAAAGCAGTTCATTCGTGAACACCGCTCAATGCTACAAGACGCAAGACGGCCACGTATGCATCAACATCACGCAGCGGCTGCCCATCGTGCGCATCAAGAGCGACAACGGCGACGACTACTACGTGGACGATGAGGGCGGCATCATGCCCAACAGCAAATACACCAGCGACCTCGTCATCGCCACGGGAAACATCAGCCGCACCTTTGCCAAGAGTTATCTCTGCAACCTCACCGAGGCCCTCGCAGCCAATGATTTATGGAAGCATCAGGTGGAACAGATCAACGTGCTGCCCGACATGGGCATCGAACTGGTGCCGCGCGTGGGCGACCATATCATCTTCATTGGCTATCTGCCAGAGTCAGGCATCCCCGCCGTCCGCAAGAAAATGGTGGAGGAATATGTCAACCAGAAACTGGAACGACTGGAGAAATTCTACAGATACGGGCTGAACGAAGTGGGATGGAACAAATACCACTACATCAGTCTGGAATTCGACAACCAGATTATCTGCAAGAAGAACGTGCGCGAACTGGAACCTCTGCCCAAGCCGGCACCGCCCCAGCAGGCGGAAACCACCACCCCCGCGGCAGACAATGCGCCCCAGCAGGCCGCTCCGGCAGCAAACACGGAGAAAAAAGAAGAAAAAAACAATACAGAAAACAATAAAAAACAATCATAGCGTATGGCAGCAAAGGAATTCATCGTAGCAATTGAACTCGGTTCATCCAAGATGACCGGCATCGCGGGCAAGAAGAATCTCGACGGCAGCATCACCGTGCTCGCCGTGGTGAAAGAAGACTCTTCGTCATTCATCCGCAAAGGCGTGATCTACAACATTGACAAGACGGCTCAATGTATCTCTAGCATTGTCAAGAAACTCACCACAACACTCAAGACAAGCATCTCGCATGTCTACGTGGGAGTGGGCGGACAGTCTATACGCAGCGTGAAGAATAACATCGTGAAAAATCTCGCTGAAGACACCATCGTCACGCAGGAAATGGTCAACGAACTGATGGACGGCAACCGCGCCATGACCTATCAGGACCAGGAAATCCTCGATGCCGCCACCCAGGAATACAAGGTGGACAACCAGTATCAACTCGACCCCGTGGGCATTCAGTGCACGCGCCTGGAGGGCAACTTCCTCAACATCCTGTGGAGAAAGATGTTCTATCGCAACCTGAACAAATGCTTCGACCTGGCGGGAGTGGCCATCGCCGACATGTATCTGGCTCCCTTCGCGCTTGCCGACAGCGTGCTCACTGATGCCGAGAAGCGCTCCGGCTGCGCCTTGGTAGACCTCGGAGCCGACACCACCACCGTGAGCGTCTACTATAAGAACATCCTGCGCCATCTCGCCGTCATTCCGCTGGGCAGCAACAACATCACCAAGGACATCGCCTCGCTGCAGATGGAGGAATCGGTTGCCGAGCAGATGAAACTGAAACACGGCAGCGCATGGACCGACAACGGCGAGATTGACAACCAACTCACGCTGAGCATCGACAGCGACCGCACCGTGAAGAGCCGCGAATTCATCTCCATTGTGGAAAGCCGCATGGAGGAAATCATCGAGAACGTGTGGTATCAGGTGCCGTCAGATTATGCCGACCGTCTGCTGGGCGGAATCATCCTCACCGGCGGAGGCTCCAACATGAAGAACATCGAGACCGCCTTCCGCAACCATACGCACATCGACAAGATACGCATTGCCAAGTTTGTCACACAGAGCATCTCGTCGAAAGATGCCGACATCAACGCCCACAACGGCATGATGAACACCGTGCTGGGCCTGCTGGCCAAGGGCAACATGAACTGCGCAGGGGGCGAAATGGATCCTGCCGGCGACCTCTTCGGTGAGAAGAAGGCAACAACAACCACCACCGACATACACCGCGAACCGCGCAAGGTGAACGAATTAGACCCCGGAGTGGTGCTCACCGAGGCTGAGAAACTCAAGGCCGAAGAAGAAAAGCGCCGGGCCGAAGAGGCTGAAGAGGAGCGCCGACGCGCCGAAGAAGAGGCCGCTGCCGAGGCTGCACGCGTTGCCGCCGAAGAAGAGCGCCGCCTGAAGAAAGAGAACAGCAGCCTGAAAAAGACGGGCAACAAACTCATGAAATTCCTCAAAGGTCTCGTCCAGGAAGACGAATAACCCTCTCGCTTATCATCACCACATAGTCCAGAAACCCCAGAATCAAATAAACAACAAGCATCATGAACGAAACAAATAATTTCGACATATTAGATTTCGGCGAGCCGGAAAAAGAGAATAGCATCATCAAAGTGATCGGCGTAGGCGGAGGTGGAGGCAATGCCGTGAACCACATGTATCGCGAAGGCATACACGACGTGACCTTCGTGCTCTGCAATACCGACAACCAGGCACTCAACGACAGCCCAGTGCCCGTCCACCTGCAACTCGGCAAAGAGGGACTCGGTGCTGGCAACAAGCCCGAAAAGGCGCGCCAGGCCGCCGAAGAAAGCCTTCAAGACGTGCGCAACATGCTCAGCGACGGCACCAAGATGGCATTCATCACCGCCGGCATGGGCGGAGGCACCGGCACCGGAGCAGCACCCGTCATCGCACGCGTCAGCAAGGAACTGGGCATCCTCACCGTGGGCATCGTCACCATCCCCTTCCGTTTCGAAGGACCGAAGAAGATCGACCAGGCCCTCGACGGCGTGGAAGAGATGTCGAAACACGTTGACGCACTGCTCGTAATCAACAACGAGCGTCTGCGCGAAATCTATCCCGAACTCACCGTGCTCGACGCTTTCGGCAAGGCCGACGACACTCTCTCCGTGGCAGCCAAGTCAATTGCTGAGATCATCACCGTGCACGGACTCATCAACCTCGACTTCAACGACGTGAAGACGGTGCTCAAAGACGGCGGCGTGGCCATCATGTCAACCGGCTACGGCGAAGGCGAAGGCCGCGTGAAGAAAGCCATCGACGATGCCCTGAACTCGCCGCTGCTCAACGACAACGACGTGTTCAACTCCAAGAAAATACTCCTCTCCATCTCCTTCTGCTCCGACAAACAGAACAAGCAGGGACTCATGATGGAGGAAATGAACGACGTGAACGACTTCATGGCCAAGTTCGGCAACGACTTCGAAATCAAATGGGGGCTCGCCACCGATCCCGAACTGGGCGACAAGGTGAAGGTGACCATCCTGGCCACGGGCTTCGGCATTGAAGACGTGGACGGCATGAGCGGACATTTCACCAAGCGCACACAGGAAGAGGCCGACCGCATAGCCGCCGAAGAGGAGAAAGCCGCCGAGCGCCAGGACCGCCGCAACCGCTACTACGGCAAGGACGGCAGCACCAGCCAGTATAAGCGCCGCCCCCACATCTTCATATTCCGCCAGGAAGACCTCGACAACGAGGACGTGATCAGCGACGTGGAGCAGACTCCCACCTACAAGCGCACGCGTCAGGTGCTCGACGAAATCAGGAGCAAAGCCGCCGGAAACGTCAAGCCCGACGACGACGACAACCGTGAGCCGGTGCAGGGAACCATCAAATTCGCATAACAACCATTTTCAACAACCCAAACAACAGATAAAAGAAACAACCATGAATCTTTTCGATCAAATCAGCGAAGATATCAAAGCGGCCATGAAAGCCCGCGACAAAGTGCGCCTCGAAACACTGCGCAACATCAAGAAAGTATTCCTGGAGGCCAAGACAGCACCGGGCGCCAACGACACACTCGAAGACGATGCGGCCCTGAAAATCATTGCCAAACTGGCCAAGCAGGGCAAGGAAACCGCTGCCACCTACACACAGGCAGGCCGACAAGACCTCGCCGATGCCGAACTGGCACAGGTGGAAGTGCTGGAGAGTTACCTGCCCAAACAACTCAGCGAAGCCGAGATAGAAGCCGCCGTAAAGGAAATCATCGCCCAGACCGGTGCCACCAGCATGAAGGAAATGGGCAAGGTGATGGGCATCGCCAGCAAGCAACTGGCTGGCAAGGCCGACGGCCGCGCCATCTCTGCCATCGTAAAGCAACTACTGTCATAAGCAAGCATGCCATCGCTTTATACGCAAGAGCGGCATCTCCACCCGAGGAGCATGCCGCTCTTCATCTTTCACAGCAACCCTCATCCGCCCGTCTGCCGCCGCATAGCACCCGCCAAACCCACACCGAGCAGTCACGAAGCCACCACCCTTCCGCCTCCAAAACGCCATTACGCCGCCCGGAAGCCATCACTATTCAGCCTCCCAACCGCCGGAATGCTTCAACAAATCTAACGGATTTCCTTTGCAAATTAATTTAATTTACCGCGCAAATTAAATTGATTTACTTTTCAAATTAAATTGATTTACCGTGCAAATTAAATTAATTTACTTTCCGGATCCTGTGCCATGGAGCGGCC
>ODAI010794548.1_pt1 | contig 69249 bp, 56 predicted proteins | sample 1539321 | NCBI WGS metagenome assembly ODAI01 (sample SAMN02144231, study PRJEB22623) | gut metagenome | biome: sheep rumen | host: Ovis aries | place: New Zealand
GGTCTATATAATTCATTCCTCTTCAACTTCGTCTAAAACGACTTTAGGACTAGTTTGATTGAATTCTTCTTTGTCCTTTAATTTTATTAAAATAGGTTGGGTTCTCGCGTCAGTTACCATTCCGGTAATTGGGTCTAATGCTGTTACACCTACCAACCAAGCTTCTTCTGCAGGTTTAGGTGTTGCAACTATTTCTTTTATAATTAGGTCTTCTCCGAAATAATCCTCTAATCTCTTTCTTAAATCTTCTTCTACTTTTCTTGCGCCTTCCTCATCCATATCGTATTCGGAAAGTAACTTATCAAAGAATCCTCCATAATCCGGTTGTCTTATACGATCTCCTTTTCTTGATAAAAGGAATAACTTAACCGCATTATGTAAGGCGTTTCTATATTCATCCATTAAGAAATCTTCCGAGAAAATATCTGTATCTACACTTTTAATCTTCTCGACTCTTTCTTCTATTAAGGAATTTATAAATTGTCTTCTTTCACTTTGACCTATCATTTAATACCCCTTACCAATACCTTCCACCATCGATTTCACCTATTTCGTTTATAACGGTACTAATGGTTTCGTGGGTAACTAAAGTACTATCTTTTTGTACTTGCCCCTTCATATCTGTCTTTGGTAAATAATATTCTTTATCTGCCAATTCTAACAATCTTATTTTTGCTTTTGCTTGAGATTCGTTATTGATAAGTAAATAAATATCATCAGGGAAAGGTGGTTTATATGAATCGGCTAAAGTAGCTCCTATATAAATCCAACAGGTAATGTAAACCTTATCCGCTTTTGTATTTAATTCAATTTGACAAGTTTCGAAATTATATTTAGGATCAATTACAGAATATTCAATAGGAATGCCATCAATTTCAAAGGTAGGAGTATAGCCCCTATAAGTTGTTTGGCCCGGAAGGATTATTCTTCTTAATAATTCCTCATCCTCAAATCTGTAAATATTCTTTTGACGGAATTCTTTTACTAATAAAAGATTAGTAACTTTCATTAAAAAGTATTTTGTTGAGCCGTCGCTTAAATCATCTTTCTTTGCTTTTTGAATAGTGTAGGTTGTACCATCAGTATTCTGAAGAACTTCTGGTTCGTCTAATATAGGAAGTTCTTCAGGAACACTTTCTGTATATACGTAATCAGGCCAAACCTGTATGAAATTTGTTTCCCTATTATTATTCTCGATCATAACTTAATTAGTTACAAGCTTATTTTATTAAGGGGTTAGAATAGTTTCAAATCTTTTGTAATAGGATCAATACGACTTGAATAATCAGGTCCGATAGCTAAACAAGTTACTGTGGGAACTCCGTCAAAACAAGTATGACCGTTATCAGTAATTTTACAAACGTTTAGTGCGGCTTCACGAGCTTTCTTTTCAATTTCTTCCAAAGCTTCTAAACTATCTACTGCAACAGTAATCTTTGTGAATTCCCCTGTCAACCATTCCATTGTTGGGGAGTCTACGTAGGCATCTTTTACGTCATAGAAAAGAGAAATTTTATTTAAGTGGAAATCACTTTCTTTTAGACGATCATCATATAAAGCCTGAATTACAGCACCTACCGCAGCGTGAGCGGCCTGGCTACAGTATTTGCCTTTAGGAACTTTCAAATCCTTTCTCATTACGATAACCATCTTTGGTTTATCTTCTGAATTATCTACAGGTACTTTCCAATTAGGTTTTGAAAATAAATCTTTGAAAGCTTCTTTCATATGTTCTTTTGAACCGTTTTCAATTTCATCTAATCCAAATACTTCATCACTCATTTATATGCTCCCGCTATAGTTAAAATCAAAGGTGAGAACAAGGCTAAACTCATAAAGGTAATTATTAGAGGTATAAGCCATTTATCTACTTTCCGATTGACAAGGCCTTCATAGACCATTACAATCTCAGGCCTCTTAGGCTCTTCTACTTCCTTACTCATCCTCAAACCCTACAATTATACATCTTTTGTTTTAGGATCCCAGAATATCTTATGGGCCTGAATCTGTGCTGTGATGTTATATTCAGGATGTGCTACTACGAATTCAGGAATACGACTCATTGTAACTTCTCCAAAACAAGGACTCAAATAAATCTTTGCTTTAGTTCCCGATTTACAAATTCTTTCGAATTCTTTCCAATCTTCTTCGTCATCACTAATAACACATTTAATAAAATCAAATGGGCCAAGTGCTTTTAGATTGGACTCAATCATTTTTGAAGTCATCTTAGAATGTGGAAGCTTCCAATCTGTAATAAGTGAAAGACCTATACGGTTTCCTAATACATCTGCTTTAACTTCAGGGAATGCTTCTCTCCAAGGTGCATAATCGATTGCGCCATCTGTTTCAACGTCTACTGCAAAACCAAGTTTTATCAACTTTGTAATAAGTTCTACAGTTACTTCGTTGTTCTCTTCCATCAAAGGTTCTCCGCCTGTAAGACAAACAGATCTGTAACGCCAGCCTGTTTCAAGCTTCTTAACTTCTTCAATGATTTCATCCGCAGTCATCCATTTAAGTTCTGCATCAGGACCATAGACTTTCTTATAATTCTCTTCTGTCCAACACTCTTTTGTATCGCAGAAGCCGCACCTTAAGTTACATCCGAACGTGCGTATAAATACAGTAGGACGGCCGGAATTATAACACTCGCCGTTAATAGATTTGAAAATGTTGATTAAACAAATTTCGTTGGCTTTCTTTTCTTCATTAAATCTAATCATACTAGATTATAGTATGGTTTTACATTTCTTTACCAACTACTCCGTCACCGAGTAAATCTTCTGCTTCACTCATCAATCTTTGAATTTCGGAATTAAATGCTTCTTGAGATTTTGCTAAACCTTCGTTACTTGCACCTGCATCATTAAGCTGACTTCTCAATCTTCCGTTCTCTTCTGCAAGTCCATTTCTGTCATTTGTAAGTTCCAAATTAGCCTGCTCGAGACCCTGAACCTTTAATTTACTAGCTTCCAAATCCATAGCAAGCTTATCCTTCTCGTCAGAAAGTCTTTGATTTGCTTCTTTATAATTTGCAAGTTTTATTTTCAATTGCTCGAATAAAGATTTGAACTTTTCTAATGATTGTACTACTTCAGTTTCAGACATTATTTACTCCTTAAAACTTTGATTCCATTTCCTCTCCGGAACCGACCTGTTTACTTAATATAGTTTGATTAACTTGTTCGGCGCCAAATACCGCAACAGTCTTAGTAGCCTGTACGTTCTGTTTCATAAGGTCAATCAAATCATTAAGTTTTTCCATAATCTTATTGGTGCTCTTCAATTCTACAGATTCTGTTTCTAACTTCATACTTCCGAAGTTTTCGAAACTTGTATTCATCTTAGAGATTGTTTCTGCAGAAGCCTTAATGTTAATATTATTAGACTTTTGTAAATCCGAAGTTGCCTTTAATACTTCTCCAAGGTGTTTAGCAAGTCCTTCCAATCCATCGCCTGCAGAAGCAAGTTCTTTAACAGATGCCGCGAACTCTTTAAGTTGTTCAGTTGCAAGGGTATCAGCACTCTTAAACTGCATCCTCTTAGGAAGATCATTTATAAAGTTTAATGTACTTCTCAATTTCAATTGTTTATCTAATGAGATTGTATCTATACCTTTAATAACTTCTACGGCTTCATTTACAGATTGTAAAGCTTCTGTAATTGAGTTTAAGTTATCAAACTCTTCCGGAACTCTAATAAGACTTAACAAATACAATTGGCCTGAGATAGTTGTTAAACTTATAACTGCGCCCATCAACTGTATTGAAAGTATTCCTGTTAATACTGAGAGGCCTGCTAATGTTAATACCAATACGCTAGATGAAGCAATAAGCCCAATACTTAGTAATGCAAGTTCACTCATTATTTCACCTAGCTTAGCGAGTTGTTCTATTTCAACCCCATCTAAGTTTAAGTCGTTAAATCCTTGACAAGCTACAACTAATTCCTGTGCAAAGTCTTTTATTACGTTTACCGATATTAAAGCCAATCCTGATGTTAAAAGTAATGGAACTGCTAAAGCGGCTAATGCAATAATCGAAGCGGCCATAGTTACGAATGCAAGTGAGATTACCATTAACGCAGATCCTACTAACATTATTTCTGTAGGTTCAATTCCTAATCCTTTCCAAGCGGCTGTAATACCTGCAGAGGTTAAAGCAATAGTCATTGCGGCTAATGATATAACTCCTAAAGCGGCCATAGCAGGAAGGAATGCAACAACTACATAGGTTGCCAAATAAGCCAAACCAATCATTGCGGCACCTATTAAAGCGAATGCGGCAACTGCAATAACTAATGCTAACGCACTCTTCATTACTTCTTCTGCACCACCAGGAATCAAACTAAACATTCCTGCAATAACAAACATTGTACCACCTACCAATAATGAGAAGGCAGTTAATGCGGCCATAGTTAAGAAGGCTTTGGCATCGATTTCTATTTGAGAAATCATTTTACTTAATGCCCAAATACTTAAGAACATTAAAGTAATACTTGCAAATCCTTGTATTAAAGTTCCGATAGGAACGTTACCTAATACTAAAACAATTGCAGTTTCTAATGCAAGGAATATACTTACTGAATTTAAGAAGGTAGATAATTGTTTAATCTTATCATCCTTTCCTTCTACTTCGTTTGCGGATTTAAGGAATGAGTCAATCATAAAGTCTGTAAGTAAAATCAATACCCCGAAACTTATAAATCCTTTAAGTAATATATCTATAGGCATCAATCCAAGGATTAAAGTGATGCCTGTCATAACCCCAATCAAAGTTGTAAATGATTTGATTACAGAAGAGACCCCTTCGATCTTTTCTTCAGAACCCTCGAATTCTGAAGCCATACCCAAGACCTCTTTTAACATTATTCCTGCGAATCCTATTATTAACATAGTAGGAATAAATCCCCTAAGAATAGGTTCCCAAAGGAATCCTGCAAGAGTCATTGTAATTGCGATAGTTGCAACGAGTTGTCCTAAACCATTTACAAATGTAGAGATAGGTCCTTCCGGTCCTATAGTATCTTTTGATTCATCTGCTTGGGTGGCTAATGCTTTTAATGTTGCAATAGTGATTACCATTATACCCGCAGTTAATGCTAAACCTAAAGCTAACGTTCCAATGTTATCACTTAGATACTTAACCATAACTACCATACCTACAAAGGTTGCTGTTATGATTCCAAATACAATAGATAAATCCTTTACACGAGCAATTATAGAGTTTTCATTATTAGGGTCCATATCTTCCCTATACTCATTTGCCATTGTAGTTAATTCTCTTATACCTAAGAACAACGCACCCAATGTTAAAGTAATCATAGATATTTTTGCAATGAGTGAGGTATCAATAGGTAAGAGAGATATTGCTGTAACTGCTAAAGATAACATTAAGATTCCAGATGCAACTGACTCCAATGGGCCAGCCATAGATTCAAGGAATCCTTTTAATTTAGATTCTGATTTTATACCCTCATCTTCTTTAGGGGTTTCTTTTGTTAATGTTTGCTGACTTTGTATAAATGCATTAGTTAATTCGGAGAATGAACCTATTAAAGCATCCTGCATACTTCTAAGGGTGTTAACTAATAAACCAAATCCTGAACTTACTAAAGAAGGCATATTTGGTAATCCACCTAAAGCGGAAGCTTCTGTTATAGAATCATCTACTTCATAAGTAAATTCTTCCTCTTCTTCATCCTCCGGAGCTTCTGGTTCCTTTTCTACTACTTCAGCTTCTACTTCGCCATCCTCTGTATATTTAACAGCAATGCCGTAAATATTATTTACTCCGTTTAATACCTGAGCGATGAGATCACTGATTTGTCCTAATGAATTTAATTGATTGTTTACTTCTTCTTGTTTTTCGGCGATGAGATCTAAACCCTCGACATTTTGTGCCGAGGCTTTAGTCAATGTTGTATTTACATTTTTAACTGAATCGTTTATTTTACCCGCGGTCTTATTAGCGGCAGTTAGGCCATCACTTACGGGAGTTAAATCTATCTCATCCATAAGTTAATTAGCGAGTAGGGTATTTATTGAGCTTCGTCCATTTCCTCAATAACAGAAGGACGAATTACATCCTCAATCCTTTTAAGGAATTCGTCGCTGTAAATAGTATCATTTTTCTTCTCTTCTTTTTCTTTACCAAGAGAGAATTTAATATTATTTATTACAATGTTCCAAGCGTTTTCGATTTCATATTTTATAAGAGTATTATATTTATCCCTAGGCCATTCTATGAATTCTGTAAGTTCTTCATCGCTTAGGATACAATAGCCATCGTGGAAGTAGCTATCAATCATAACTAATTGATTACCACCCTCGTAAGCAATTAAAGGTTTCTCACCTGCGTAAGGACTATGACCTACAATTTGTTTAGGATAGAAAGCATCACTTAAAAGGGATGCAGGTCTAATCCAACAAGGTCCCTGTACAGTATCATCCCCAAAGCGATCGTAACCCCTCCTATTGAAATCTAGGCCCATACTAATGAACTTAAGATCTTCTGATAAAGTATCAAACCTTTCTCTAAGTGTTTTAAGATCTTCACCCCAAGGGAATGTATGGAAAGACTCATTCAATACATCTATATCGAAAGAGTCACGCCCTGTAACTGTTAAGTAGGTGTCTACCCAAGTCTTCGAAAAACCTGCGTGAGAACTTACCCAGCCAGCTACACCCTTATATCCTATATCCAAATACTGAATACTATCAAGAAGGGCTTTGTTGATTTCTAAATACTGCTCGTCTGCGAATATAGATTTGTAAAGATAGTTGTTATCGTGATTACCAAAAAGAGTAATTACTTTATCCGGATTATTTTTCTTAAGGTCCATAATCTCGTTAAAGATTCTCAACTGCTTTTTATAATCAGTTTTTTCAACGGGCTGACGATTGTCAAAGTAATCCCCGTGGAAGATTACCTTGTCAACCTCATCGAAATACTTCTTAATATGTTCCTTCCAGGCTTCACCTTGATGGACATCCGCAATATGTAATTCTTTCATTTTACACTCCTGAAGCTTGACCTTTTATCGAAACCGTGTGATATAACTTTTTCAATATCAGTTTGGTTGTCGGTAACTTTTTCATCTTTTTGATGTGAGAAGTAAGTCTCGATTGCCTGGTACAAATCGAATGCATCTACCAAACTAGGAATACGAGTACCCCCGAGAATAGGATAATGTCCGCTATCGACTGCATTCCTATTATACCAATCCCTGAAATTAAGGAAATCACAGTTGTTCCTATTTATATCATTAACTAGCTCGTCAGTGACTTTCTCCTCATTATATGAACCCCAACCTGGTCCATAAAGAGAATAATCCCAAACTTCATCGTAACCTTTACGAGTAGGAACAGTAAGTTTAAGAAGATTGCAGTGATCATAGTTTTTCCAATGCCTTACCAATTTAGTTTTACAATCCTCTATAGTAATACAAGAAGGCCAATTACCTTCCGTATAAACAGGGTCGTAAGCTTTGATAAGCCAATTATCATAACCAGCTTGTAAAAGCCAATACATCTGTTTGAATACTTTCCTATCCCAACGATCTTTGAAATAGTCTAGCATAAGTTGATCAGAGAGATAGTAAGAACCCCTACGATCGAATGTAAGCGTTTTGTCAATATAGATGTTTTGATAATAGTCGTAATAATCTTTTAGCTTATCTATAATCTGCATAATACATACCTCAAGGGGTCCTGAAGACCCCTTTAATTATTTAGATTTCTTTGCTTTCTTTTTCTTTGACTGTTTTGCAACCAGCTTCTGGAAAGCGTGAATCTTATCAAAGTCTTCATACTCTACCGGATCTGTACCTCTACTGTGAGAATACTTTTCTGGATAGAAATAAGCTTTTGCTCTTTTCTTAAAATGTTTCAACTGTGCAATAGTATCAGCATCCAAATAAGGAGAAGGTTCAAATCCTACCTTACCATTACTCAAACCTTCGCGGGCTCTCTTCAAAGCAAGGTACAAACCAATATGTGGAAGTTCAGTTTTACGATCCACTTCGTTAAGGAATGAATATCCGATTACAACATCTTCCTTACCTTCAACCTTCAATGCTACAACTGTTCCGAATGGTCTTCCTCTTGATGCCTGAATATACTTTACACCATCCTTGTCGTAGACTTCCTTTCCAACATAGCCCTTACGAAGTCTTTCTGAAATATATGGAATGAGATCGGCTTCGAGATCCATATAATTTTCTGCTTTGATTGCCAAATCCAACATCTCTGTCATCCTAGGGAATTTAACTACAGCTTCCTCGTCAGTAGAATTGAAGTACTGTCTAATTTCCTTTGCGGAATATTCCTTTTCTTTCTTAGGTGCAATTTCCTTAATCACCTTTTCGAGATAAGCAACCTCAGTTTCTGTAAGGTCTTTAGGAACCGGTTTTCCCTTCAGAACCTTCTGTGCAATGACCAATGCTTTGCTTTTATCAATAATGCACTTTTCTTTTTCGTAAGTCATAAAGCCGTTCATATTTTTCTCCTTTATTTAATATTTACTTGTTTCCCTTTTTAGTCCCAACGAAGTACTAAACCATAACGGGTCCATGGCATTCCTGAAGCAAACTCTCTTAGTAAATCTGAATCAGGTAACTTAAGGAAATATTTCTGGATGAAGGTAATCCAATAATCCACTGAAACAGGAATAAGTTCACTCATAAATGATACATTCAATTGATCCCGAGAAACCCTATGAATCTTTTTAACCCTAAACCAACCTTCCTCTTTTTCATCCCACTCATCGTATTTCATCTTTTCGACAGGGCCATAAGCTTCATAAGATACCTTATAGGAAGCAGGGATTCTATCTTTTACAAAAGACAAAAACTTTTTAGGTTTATACATCTCCCAATACTGATCGTGCTCAATTAACTCTTCATAAATACATTGAGCGGATTTAGATTCTGTCCTACCAACAAAATCTAAAGGTACCCATATATGAAAACATTTCAAACACTTTTCACCCCTACGTATTGCATTGGTAATGGAGTCCGTAAGATATTCTTGAAGTCGATCCCAATTATCTTTAAGATCCTTCTTCAAGAATTCCTCATTTTCTTTTTCAATTTCAGCCGGTGTCTTTATCATAGTTTCCTCCAAACAGAGTGGCCTGTCAAATATTTAATAATAAAAATTATCAAAATGATTGGTAATAAAACACAAAGGCAAAGAAGGAAAGAACAACAAATCGGTACACTGATAATTGTATTAAATACCACCCAGAACCAATTATGTAATGAATGGTCTAGCCAATTGAAGCACCAAACATCCGGATGATTCCAACCTACCGTATTGATAATAATTGCAAACACAATGGATGCAACTTCAAATGGCCAAATACTTACACTAGTACTTACCTTTTCCGAACTCATTGTTCCCCTCCTTACTCTGCTGCCTTAAAGTTATAGATTGGCTTTATGATAGTTAAAACCTCTGCATTGTCTTTGATATTTTCCAATATCTCATCAGCCGGTTTGTAAGCCATAGGAGCCTCGTCGATTGTAGATACGCAAACCGAAGTTGTATAAATATCCTTCATCGACTCCTTGAAGTCTTCCATCTTCAAAGTTTCCTTTGCTTTAGATCGAGACATCAATCTTCCTGCACCGTGTGGGCCTGAGAAGTTCCAATCTGGATTACCCTTACCCTTAACTATCAAAGAACCGTACTGCATATTGATAGGAATTATTGCCAACTCATCTTTCTGTAAAGAGATTGCTCCCTTACGTAAGATGTTATTCTTGATATCGATATAGTTATGGATAGTGCAGAACTTATCCAAAATATGTCTCTTCTTAATTCCCATCTCTTCGATAAGAACATCCAACATAGCCTCACGATTCAAACGAGCAAATTCCTGACAGATATTCATATCGTGAAGATAACCATCTACGTCGATACCTTCCAAATATGAAAGGTCCTTAGAGATGATTACATTAGGAAGCTTTGCAATTTCGGCCTGAATTTCTTTCTCACGACCTTCTCTCTTAAGCTTGTTGATTAAATCATTCTTAGCCTTAGAGTTATTCTTATGATAAGCAATAGCCTTGTCTTCCCAATACTTTGCAACTGCAATACCTAAGTGACGAGAACCTGAATGGATTACGATGTAATAGTCACCGTTGTCATCCTTATCAATTTCTACGAAGTGGTTACCACCACCCAATGAACCAAGAGCATAAAGTTCGTTTGCATAGTCTGCATCCGCAATCAAATCTGAAATACAAATGTCCTTTGCAAACTTATGTAAAGTCTTTCTGTGGTTCATTCCTGAAGGAATCTTAGTATGCATTATTTTATCAAACTTATCCAAACCTGGCTTGTTAAATAAGATTCTACCTGCTTCTGCAGAAATCTTCAAAACCAACATACCGCATCCGATATCCACACCTACCATATTTGGATTAACACGTGGGTTGTCAGGATTAAGCTTCTGAGTAAATCCAATGCAAGAACCCTTACCAGCATGGGTGTCAGGCATAATTGCAATATTACAATTCTCAACTACAGGAGAATTCATAAAGCCATATATTTGAGAAACGCATTCGTCTTCTACAGTAGTAGCATAAACCTTTGCAGTTCCGTACTTTCCCTTTAATTCAAACATTTACTTTACGCTCCTTTTAATTGTTTCGATCATCAAATCCTTTAAGATGTTTGCCTGTTCTGGATCGATTATTTCTGATTCTTCTGCTTCTTCCAAAACCTGTAAAAAGAATTCTGTATATTCGTTAGCGCCTTTATCGTAGCCATCTACGAATCCGCTACGACGTCCTTGTATGATTGCATTTACAACAATATCCGCAACTTCTATAAAATCGTGACGACCTGAAAGTGAAACTTCAGAACCATCTGCGTAACTAACTTTCAATTCCCTTTGACCCCAAAGGTTCGGAGAAGAATTTGAAACACTTCTTACTTCCTTAACGGGAAGTGTTACTTTAGTTCCAAAAGATGTATATTCGATGTTAGGTGAATATTTTGTCATATGTATTTTTCCTCCAACTGAGAAACAGCATCATCTATCTGTTCCGCGATCTTTCTTTCGTCGTTATTAAATAAAACCTGAACCTGTTCGTTCAAGATTTTAATTGATTGCTTAATCTTTTTCATTTTGAAATCTTCGGATTCAACTTCTTTTGGAATAACTGAAAGACTACAAATGAAGGCTTGCAAATATTCATTATAAGATTCATCGGATTCAGTGAGATTAGGGAAGTTTCTTTCCAACTTACTCTTTGCCCAATCTTTACACCACTGCTGTGCTTCTTCTTTTGTATCCGCTATCTCAAGCAGATCGTTATGTTCAGAACTGCACCATTTCCAATCATCTTGATAGATGTAATATTTTGTTACCTTCATAAGCAACCTCCTATCTTAAGGCATCCTTTGCCAAATCGGAAGTAGTAAGTCTACGGAGCGATTCCAAAAGATTGTAACCGTTTGTCTGTATATACTCTTCCTTTTCGGAATATTTATGTCCTAAAAGATAAAGTCCGTTGCTATTCTCTTTTACGATAAAACCGGTTTCATTCAAAACCTGTTCGAAGATTTCCTTTTCTGAAAGTACCATATTAGTCTCCCCCAATTACGATTTCTGTATCCATGTCACCTGGAAGTCGAATAGACTCGAAGATGTTTTCAATTACGAATTCACCGGTCTCAGGATCTCGCCAAACAGCGGTAACGTTTGTATCGAACTGTGGCTCTGAAATATCCTTTGTAGAATATTTAACCGTAAATGTTTTTACCGGACATCCTTTTGCAGGAAGTGATTTAGGTCGTCCCATTTTAATTCTCCTATTTCAAAGCTCGACGACAAAACGGACATTTATCGCCGACTTTACCAAAGCCCTTCCAACAATATTTACAATAAACATATTTCATAAGTGCCTCCACCTTACGATATAATATAGGTGATTCCTTAAACCGGTGTTCCTAAAAAGGCATAAAAATAGCCTCTCTTTTCGAGAGGCTTTTATTTTTTACAATCCTACTTTTTCAAAGATTTCTGCCATATCTTTTTCAAACTCAGGTAAGTTGTCCCCTCCGTACTTATACCACTGTTCATTTACTTCAGCCGATATCTTATATTCGAGACTCCATTTATCAAAACGGAATGTGAAACTATCCTTACCTTTGCTATATCTAACAAAGTAACGATCCCTATTATCCTCATCGTTGTTCTTTCCAGAGAACTTAAATCCGGAGCGCTCCATAAAGCTTTCCATAGTCGCCTCCATTTCAGGACCATATTTTTGTTTTGCCTGATAATGTTTTAGATGGTAATCATCCATAGTAACATACAATAAAGGTTCTCCAAAGAATTCCTCAGGATTGTGAGGTGCGTGTTCTTTTAACAAATCTGTATTCTTATAATAATATCTTGCTCTTCCAAACTCACCGCAAGTATACATTGCTGAACGGAACTGATCCATCAACTCTTTACTTCCAGCCCTATATCGAATAGTACAATTATTATCCAATAGGTTGATAGTTTTTACGTCATCCTGTTTCTTATGAGAATATCCATTCCAAACATAGTCTGTTGTATACTTACCATTCAAAGCATCCTCATAATATCTAGGAGAAATGATTGTTGTATAGTCGTATTCACTATAACCCCAAGGACTATCACTTGTTTGAAGTTTTGTACTTACGCGAGCAATCTTAGCAGATTTCTTACCCTTTTCTACAACTACATAATAGAGTGGGTGCAACCTTTCTTCATTAAAGGTTCCTGTCTGTCTCATAGAAACAACGTCACCTACCTGAAGTGTTTTGAAATTTTCTAATCTTTCTTCTTCCCCTACGTGTAATACGTGATCGTCATCGATTTGGAATATATAAGTTTTCTCTACAGGAGCCATATCAGATTCCCTATATTCTATCTTAAATTCCTCAGGGAAGAAAACTCCGGCACAAGTTAAAGCATCATATACCTGCGTGTATTTTTTAAGGGTAGAATTTATTCTTTCTGATCTGTCGCTTGACCAAGCTGTATCGAATTTTGGAATATGATTAAAACTTATAACGATCTCTTCTTTATGATTGTATTCTCCAAAAGAATCATAATCCTTTACATCTTTATATTCGCCGGTATGTACTTCACCTTCAATTCTGTCCCCATTGATTTTAAGCCCGGCAGAAAGAATTGCATCGAAAGTCTTTTTAATGGATTTAGAAGTATATCTACGGCCATTAACTATAACTACGTATTCGCCATCTTTAATATCTTCCCAAGTTCCTTCATAAACTTTATCCGCATTCTTTTCAAAGAACTTTTTGAAGTCTCCTACAACATCCCCACTGTCGCCGCACATACCTCTAAACATTTCGGTATCCCACATACGGCCTGGATTTTTAGTTATGTTATCATAAATTGTAAAAAGATTAGGACCTTTACAGATTGCCCACTTAACGGTATGGCGTTCACGTTCATCCATATCATCTAATTCTTGATCTGTGTATTTGTATTCCTCTACTGCGGGATCATCTACAACAGGTTTCCAAGAATCATATTTACGATGATCTGTTCTTCTATATTCCTGAGGGAATGTAAAATATTCTACACCGGAACCATCAATGATAGGAAGGTTTTCGGATTTAGAAAGTTCGTGGGCAAATTCAAGAGCAAGTTTTACAGGGTCTTTGCCATCGGTATAACCATAAACATATTCTTGTTTATTAACTCTTTTATCGTCAATCCAAACTTCAACTCTTACAGCATCTGCATTTAGATGGGAAAATGGTACAAGCCATATACCGTCTTTATGCACAAAATGTTCTTTTAATTTTTTCATAACTAAATTCCTATAATATAATATAGCCTCGGAATGTTCCCCCGAGCCCATAAAAATAGTCCTGGTTCGCCAGGACTTATTTTCAATTATTCCTCAATATAGTCGTGCTCGATTCTTCTAAGGTCTCCCTCTAATTCATCTGCACTACCATATTCTGAAGTATACTCATCAAGTAATTTTCCTTCTTCATCTTCTACGCGGATGTAATATTCGATTCCGTCTTCGTCCTCGTTGAACATAGCATTGAAGAAAATCTTAAATCCATTCTTCTCAGCAACCTGTGGATAAATCAAATCTTCTGGATCGTTCTCGTAGTCGTAATCATCATCCTCATTGATCATAGATTCAACCATCCAAGAATCGCAGAAAGAGAACCAAGTATCGAAAGCCTCGTTAGGATCTTCAAACTGTTTAGCGTTTTCACCTACGTGGCGTTCTTTCAAGGATTTTTTTTTATTCTTTTTAGATTCGTCGAGGCCCATTTCTTTTCTGTACTCAGGATCCTTGCACATTTCTGCGTATGAAACATCGTTTAAGAGATCTTCCACATCTGCATCATAATCATCAAATCCTTTTGCAACAGATCCTGTAAATTCATCAAATTCTTCATTTACATCATCTAAAGAATATTCCTTAGTGTCAGGGTCAAACTTTAACATAATTACTATACATGCATCAGTGTCCGGGTGGGTTAATTCAAATCTTGCACCTTGAAATGTATTACTAGCCAGGCACTTGAAACTGAAGCTATCTTCACAAACGTCCTTAAAGTGTTGAATCAAATTTTTTACATTTGCCATAGAAGATCTGCTAACGCGAGCCATCTCTTGAATCTTTTTACTTGCTTTTCTAGAACGCTTAATTGACTCTTCAAGATCTTCGTCGTTACAAGGAACTCCCTTCTCATAGAAGTAATTCATAATATCATCTGCAAGATCGATAACATCATTAAAATAAAAACCTCTTACAGCTTTTGGTGAATTCTGTGCGGCAGTCTTTGGAGGACATTCGAAAGCATCAAATAAATGTTTTCCACCATTCATTGGACTATCCTCAAGTCTATAACCACCGTTAACAAGTTTACAAGTGAAGAAAATTGTATCTTCCTTACCATCTGCTGTAGGATATTTCAAATAAAACTTTCTTAAGTTTTCATTTGACATATTAGCATTACCAGGACAAACCCCTGCTTCAACTCCATAATCGTGCAAGTTTCCATTCATTACTTCTGTAAATGAGTCTGCACAGTAATCCATATCGAACTGCTCCGAGCGAACAACTCTAGCCATTTCCTTTACTCTTTTCATATTTCCTCTCTTTTTATTTTCGGTTATAATGTCATCCATTCCGAAGTTCTCAGGGAAGCCGAACAAACCTGTAAGGTCTTCAAAGTCCTTATTAAATTCATAAGTAGAAATACCTTGCCATTCATAACTTGGTACGAAATGTCCACCTTCTTTATTACCTTCCTGCATTACATATTTATCATTGTAAGCCTTAAGCATAAAGTATTGACCATCAGGGGACACACCTAGCATAGTACCATCACCCTGCTTTCCACCTTCGAAACCTTTAGCGTAGATATACTTTCTAAATATACTATTACAGTATTCGACATTTACATAAGGATTATCTGCAATGGTTTCTTTATTAGTAATAGTTCTCTTTTCCTTTACCCTTTTCATCTTCCTCTCCTACATTGAAAATTCTTCGAGACAAGCATCAAATACTGTATTCGAATCTATGTTCGTAAATTCGCCCCAACATAATTGAACAAATTCAGCTACTGCACTGAATGGCGTATCCTCTTCCAAAACCAATGTCTTGCAAGTTTGTTCATTTACATTCATAATATGGAGCCATCCGTTATTGTCATCTCTTACTAATGCAAGCCCTTTATCTTCTTCCGAATATATAATATCACCCATAAGGTACTGGGAAGATTGAGCGGCATCATCCTGTCCTTCAGGAGCAGAAGTTACAACACCATTACAGAATCTGAATGGAGGATAATCCATATTTACTTCAGGTTCCAATATTAAATATTTATCACTGTTTTCTTTTAGACGCATTTAGTTCTCCTTATAATAAATTAGTAAAGGGTCCTGGAAAAGGACCCTTTTATTTTTTATTTAAGTTTTTTTAGTCTTCGTAATGCCAACGAAGTGCGTATGAATAATTCCTTGTAACTATTCCTCTTCCACCTTCGTAGTTAAGGTACTCATCTACCCCGTCAGGTGTTGGGAACATCTCGGTTGTCCAATCTTTTGCATTTTCAATGATTGCACGCTCCAATCTGTTTTCCGGCTCTCTTGGAGTTACGTTTCTATAAAACTCATCTACATTCTGCATTACTTCACTGATAGGGGTGTTGTTAAGATATTTACGAGCGGCGGGTTTAGACATTCCTTTGTATCTAAGTACGTCTACAATCATACCCGCAATGGCGTCGCCCCTTCTTACGTTTAATGCGCTATCTCTCATCTTAATACTCCATTGACCAACTTACTTTCTTTCCATCCAAAATATCTTTTGCAACAACAGGATACTTTGAAAGGTATGTGGCGAAGTCGTTTAATGTTAAGCCGTAATTTGAAAAGTTCTTCTGAATCTTTGCAAGTGAAGAATCTGCAACTGACTGTGAAAGGTTGAATTCCTTTCTTAAGTCTGCCAAAGATGAAACCTTAGAAGATACAATAGCTTTCAACAAATCAAGATATGAAGTTGCTCCTGATTTTGCTCCGGCACGAAGTGGCTGTGACCATTCAGGTTTAAGGAATGTTCTTAAAACCTTTTCTACTTCGTTATAAGTCATATCATCTTCTGGACTTGAATAATTTGTTTTGTCTGCCAATTCAGCATCCAAGTGGTGTCCGGCATCGGCGTTTTCCAAGCTCTGTTCGATTGAAACATCGTTGTAAGAACTCATTTCGATCTGATCTTGTTTGTAGCACCATTTAGCGAGCATCAACAAACAATACATATTCCAATAAGTTCTAAAGCTGTTCATTACATCGTAATCACCTACAGCCTGTCCTCTTGTGTTACGTCCACCTGGTTTGTAAGAATAAAGTGGATCGTGAATTGATTCGTGATCGCCATTTAATACAGAGAAGATATTGATAAGCCAATCAATATAAGTATCCTGATCGAAGAAGCGTCCTTTCTGCTTTCTCATTAAACCGCAACGCTTAGCCCAATACTGTTTTACAATTCCTGTCTCGTTATAAAGCATAAATCCATATGCTAATGCAGGATTTGAACATTCGCCTAATTCTTTAAGAAGTTCGATAGCTTCCAAATCCTTAGCACGATCTTCAGGTGTTCTTTCATCCTTAGTTACAGAACCTTGCAAGGTGAGCTCATTGAAACGTTCACAATATTCATAAGCATCAGCCTTGTACTGATCTTCTATAATTGAGGAGATAGGAACCAAGCCTCTTGCTTTTTCCTGTGTAAAGTTATCCATATACTTTTGCTCCTGTATTTATTTAGTGATAGATGTTCCGAAAAAGGAACTATTTGATTTCCTTGATTCTATAATGAACTCCGTAGTATTTACGGGCTCCAGGTGAGTAAGAGTTCTTCCAAGCTTTTGCGTGAATCTGTGCTTCTTCTTTAGTGTCAAAATCTCGAGGATGATTTATTTCGCCAATTGCGCCACCGAATTTAATAACTCTAAACACATTTGCCTCCTATATGCTTATGATATAATATAGGTACTTCCGGATTCCTTTGTTCCAAAATTTTTTAATTTTTGTTGCTATATATTATATGGGAATTCAGATATGGAAAATCAGAGTGTTGGACAAGTTGTGGATCAACTAATATCAGAAAACAATATAGGATTTTTAGATACCTTAAAAATTATAGCAAGTAACCCGGTCGCACTAGTGTTAGGTTCCATTACACTTATTTGCTTATTTAAGGAAATATTATCTTTTTGTAAAGCCATAAAAGCAAGTATAAAGATATCCGCTAAAGGAATTGAGATCTCTCCTCGTGTAGAGTTTAACACAGGCACTCCTTTTAATACTTTAATATCTATAATAAATTGGGTAGAGCGTGAAACAATGAGTTTGACGGACCAAATTCACGGTATTAAGAGAAGGTATTTCACACAATCTAAAAACTTTACTAAAACTTCTATTATAGAATTAAGAGAAAGAATAACTCAAGAATATTTCAAAGCATTCGTTAAGAAATATAATTTATCAGAAGATGTTGATATGGATGCCATTAAAGAACCTTCCTTAACAAACCCTGCAGGTATTTCTAAAACCGAAAACACTTCTATTTACAACTCACTTTATTTCTTTAAGAAATGTTTATTCTGTGACTTTAATAGAAAGATCGAAACTCCTATTTATACATTGATCGAAGAAAACCACTTAGTAAATAGATCGGAAAGGGAATACGAAGAAGAAATTATCAATCTTGCAAAATCTGTAACCTCTGAATTATATACTTCTATTTTCAACTATCCGGATCCAATCGATCACGGCATTGCAGTAACTGTATATGAGGATTTATTACCTACACTTCAAAATGCTATTACAAATGCGTTAAGAAATTCTAGAACAATATCCTTAGATAAGAGAGATGTTATTGACGCAGAAAAAGCAAAATACATTTCAAAGAAGACAGAATTTATTTATAACATTGTTGAAGTTAAAGGTGGAGATTCTGAAACCAATAAGAAGAATATTATCGGTGAAGAACGTATAATGAAAAACTACCTATAATTAAACTATGAGACGTGGTCCAGACGATATAGAATGGCAGAAATGTAAAAAAGAAGTCGCAAGAAGGGATGGAGGGGTTTGTTGTTTTTGTAAAACTATGACCCCTAAAGAAAGAAGTTTATTCTTTCAATCCTTTGGTAAAGCGGATGTTCCTTATCATATGTTACAAGTTTTAGATCCTGCACATCGATTAACCGCGGGTACTAATCCTGATATTATGTACGATCCTGATAATGTATTTCAATTATGTAGAGTGCATCACGATAGGTTAGATACTTATAGAGATCCTATAACCGATGAATATATAAATAAAGAAAAGCATGATGAGTATTGGGAAAGAATAGCTAATACGAGAAAGAAACCTGAGGGTTGTGAGTTACCTGAATTTTTTATATAAGCATAATAAAAGTCCTTCATACGAAGGACTTTTTTATTATTGGTCTGACTATTAAGAATCTTTAATCTGGTCGTTAAAACTGTCTGCGTAATCACCGAAGACGATTTCAACATCGAAAGAAGGTGCTTTACCATCTTTACTCTGTTGGAACTTGATAGGCGTTACATCTACAACTTGTACGTCTGCAAAACCAAATACGATACAGTTTTTAGGCTGTTGAAGAATCTTTCCATCTCCATCCTTTCCACCGCCAATCATTATGCTTGTGCCTGAAGGTGTCTTAGTTGTTGGCTGAGGGAATGATGTACTTACATATTCTGTATTTGGAACAGCGAAGAACAAATTACCAAGAGCGGCAGCTTTATTTGCTACACCACTTGTATTTGAGTCATTTGTAATCTTCTTCCAAGTAACGAACTTGTTGTAAAGGTTCCAAGTAGCGTCAAGACGATAAGTAAGTTTGAACTTCCTTGTCATTCCTGAACCAGCGGCAATCATTTGAGCCTCAACTCCATGCCAAACTACACCATAGGTCTTAGTTGGATTCTGTGGAGGGGTGAAACCCTGACATCTATATGAGAATTCCATTGCATCGGTGTCATCACCACCCCAAGGCCAATCTACATATGCATCCCAGATATTATCCATTGCATCTGCGGTACCTTCCATCATTATGGAAGCTGGTCCTTTAGCAATATTTATTTTTGCGCTCATCCGTTTTTCTCCTTTTGAGTTAATTAGTGAGTAATTTTTTCTTTCTTAGGACGTTTCTTCCAACTATAGTTTCCTTTCATAGCCTGACGGGTCATCCATTTAACTTGTCCGGCACCACTTCCAAAGCAGTAATCTAATACGTTAACCTTCGGAAACTTTCTAGGTGTTGGTCTAGTAATATCTACTATATGTTCAGGCATTGTAATCCCGAAGCTATTACTTGTAACTTCTTCAGGTAATGTTTCTTCTAAAAGATCTAACTCTTTATCGAAGTTTACATCATTACTCTCGTCTTCAAAAAACAATTCCTTACTAGAAACTAAAGTTCTCATAACTCCCTCAAAACAAAAAATAATGGGGCCCTATATAAGAGCCCCATTTTTATAAACAGAGCCCCTTAACTAATATTAAGAGGCGTCCTAGCAGTCATTAGGCTACTGCGTTGTAAACATCCTTAAGACCGTCTACAATGATACGTGCAAGGTAAGCCCTGTTAAGGATTACACGATCACCGTAAGATGCAATTCCAACCTGAGTATGGAATGTAGGATATTCAAGCTTCTTTGATACAAATGGAACCAAAGTAGCATAGATGATTGAAACATCGTTTTCTACCTTGTTGTTCTTGAATGTAGCAAGGATTTCGTTCTTTGGAAGAACTTCGATTGGTGCTTTGTAAACTGGGATACCATCCAATTCACCAATTCTGTAAACACCTACAGCGTCCTGTTTTCCCTTTGAAGAGAAACCAGCGTTAAGTCTCAAGTAAGGAGCTACGTCAAGACCTACGATGAGGTTGTTTACTTCACCACGGTACCTATCTTCATAGATTGCTGAAGATGCAATATCAATAGCGGCACTCAATGTCTGAGCGTTGTCCTGATATCCGTCTTTTGCGAATACAGTAGTACCATCAGCTGTAGTTGCTGTACCAGTGTAAGCTGCGTTGAATCTTACAGTGTAAGTTGCAGGATTTGTACGAGCAAGCTGATATGCTTCCTGGAATGCAATAATATCTTTCTGAGCTACGATTGCGTCTGAAGCTGATTCCAAAAGTACTTCATCAATCTGCTGGTGGAATGTAGCACCCAATGTAATCTCAGCCAATGTTGTCCAAGATACACCCATAGATGTTCTCTGTGGGTTGAGAGTGTGCTTGTCCATTAACAATTCCATATTAGGAAGAGTCTTACCTGCGAAGTCAGTCTCAGTAGCGTAACGTGCGTAAGCATCGATATCATCTGCTGTGATTCCTTCTGGAAGTGTTTCAGGAAGTCTTACTAAAAGGAATGAACCGATTTCTTCAACCTTAGTTCCTTCGAATCCCTGTCCTGCCCAGAACTTATAAGTAGTTGAATCCTGTTTAGCAACAGTGTTGTTAGGATCCTTCTTGTAATAGATCTGTGCGTAACCTGGAATGTAACCGAATTCGAAAATTGAGTTACCTTCGAGTCTTCCGTCGAATGAGAATACGATATCTGCGGCATTACCGTCAGACATGTTTGGAACTTCTACACCTTCTGGAAGTTCAGTGTCAGCAGTTACCTTTACACCAATTGCCAATTCATTAACAAGAAGAGCTTCCTTCAATGTATAGATGTCCCTCTTAGTTGCAGTTTCGAACTCGTTGTTGCTTGAATTGATTGGTCTACGACCATCCTTTCTTGTAAGAGCGAATGGATCCTTTTCAGGATATGTTCTTGGTGACTTGTTGTGGAAATCTTCATCGCCTGCCCAAGGTTTAGCGATATATGATTTCATAGTGTAGATTGCATCGTTGGTTGTTTCCATTGTCATCTCAGTGAAAACATTACCACGGTTTGAGTTGGTCATTGTGTAAGTGATCAATCTCATTACGTTTGTAGGAGCCATTCTCTGGAACTCAGTAGAAATCTCGGCTTCGTGCAATCCCTTAATAAATCTTGCCTGGTTGGTCAAACCGAGTGCAACATTCTGACGAACGTGAGCGTTCTCAATCTTTGAGATTTTACCTTCGAAAAGAGGTGATTTATCCCAAATGCCTGCAGCTTTTTCAGCACGTGCTGATTTTTCAATAAGTTTCTTACCTGCTACTTTTGCAGAAACAGATTCAACTTTCTTACCAGCTACAGTTCTTTTACCTTTCTGTAAATACATTTGCTTTCTCCTATAAAAATTATTTCAATGCAACTACATTATCAAGATTGGTTAAATCTTATAACTTATTATTCAAATAAAAAGAATTACTAAATCTTCTTTTTGTAAAAACCTTTCAATTACAAAACTTCTTCTAATACATAGAGTACTTGTGACCGAACGGCCTGCATCTGAAATTATCTTAATTAGCGTAACCGTTTGGAAAAATTTGGATTTTGACTAAATATTTTATGGCAACCAATACTAACGTAGCTTCAAGTACCTATGGTATAAACAGCTTAACCAAAATGGCAATGTTAAAACTCCATAATGTTCAGTACCAGGAGAGTACAGTAGATCCAGGCCCTGCGCCTGACCCTAATGATCCTAAATACAAATATGGTGCTGTAGATTATCAAGCAGATCTTAAGAAATGGGAAGAGAAAGCTAAAGGAACTGTAACAGATGTAAACTCTACTTTATTAAAAGCTTGGGCTAAAGGTGATATGGACATTAGTTCTTTGAAGGATTTGAAGTTTTCTTATAAGGAATATTTAAGAAGTTCAAACTCTGAAATGAATAAAGTATTCGATAACCTAACTGTTGGACTTCGAAATAAATTAAATACATATACTAAAAAGTTAGGTAAGTTGGCTTCCGGTACTGCAACTAAAAATGATGGTAAAGCATCTGTAGAAGATAGCGGCAGTGTGGAGGGTTCAGGTGATGGGGGAAGTTCTAAAACAGAAGCCGCAGTATTAGATTTCGCCGCTGCAATGTCTACTCTTTTAGGAAATGATGAATTAGATGTAGCTACCATATATTCAGAGATGGTAGGTTACGTTCAAAGGTTTAATGTTCCCGTAAGAACTCAAAACCCTTCTATTCAAATTCCAATAGATGGTAATATTAAAATAAACTTTGCTTGGGGTAAAGCAGGTTTATTCAATGCAAAGAAAGAAGTTTGGGACCCTATACAAACTATCATTGGTGCATTGAAACCTTCATTAAGAGAAGATCCTCAATGGCCTGGTTTGTTAAAGTTTGAAGGAATGAATACTATTCCTTATAACAACCAAACAAAGTTTATTGCATTAAAAGGTGTTATTAAGGATGGCCCTCTTTCTAATGCGGGTACAATTAAAAGCGTATCTAAAGAAGTAAACAATCTTACAAAAGAACTTGCAAACTCAGGTATGCAAGATATTATGAGTACAAAGAAGGTTGAGGATGCTCAGAAAAAATTAAATGGTACTAAGAGGGAAGGTGTAATAAAGATATTAAAAAATATCGCTTTATTGAATCCTACTATGTTAAGTATTGCGTCTACCAAGTTGAGAAATACTATTCAAGATTCTATGTATATGCTTTGCTTAGCATTCCAACCTACTAGTGCTAAAAATGGTACTATAATGTTTAACATAGATACCTTAACAGATGGTTGTGGTGAAGGTTCATCGGATCCTTTATATTACCCTTTGATTACATTATATGGTGTACCGGAAGAGATTGAGTGGGGCTTTGATTACTCACAACCAGATGAGAACGGATACCCGATGGCGGGCTATATTAACATTAAGAAGATCTGGGCTGTTGATGCATTTGGACAGAACTTTAGTGTAGATACAAATGTTAATAAAAAATATCTTAAAAAGTTATTGTCACCAAAAGGTTATGCAATAGATGAAAACGGTAAGCCTAATAAGGAAGACTAATGTTATTGAGTAGAGAATATTTATTTGAAGTAGGGTATAGATTAGACCTAGTAGATGGTTTACATAAATACTCTGTTTATATCGATCCCCGTTCAAAACTTAAAGTAAATAACAATAAAAAGAAAAAGGTTTCTAAAATAAACGTAGGGGACAATATAGGAACCTTAGTAGTAAAAGGAATCAAAAAGCCTTTAGTTAAGGATATGCTTTTTGGTTATAAAAAACTTAAAAGAATTCCTTTAATTGAATTGAATCAATTTAATAAGTATTTGGAGTCGCCTAAAAGTTTTTCGAACGAAGAATTAGTTAAATTGTTAAAGACTACTTCTTTCTTATTTGCAAAAACAATGTTTGATGGAATTGAATTATCTACAAACGACGGCCAAAGAATTTATTTACCTTTCGCATTATCTAATATACCTACAGGTGTTGTTTGCTATGAAGAAAGGGTGGTAAAGAGTAACGTAGAGTTGGAGGTTTTCTAAAATGAATAATACAGAATTAGTATTTAAGAGAGCCTCTCTTTATAGCAATATGGAAGTAGGTTCTGATAAATTAAAAGTAAGAATCCTTCCGGATATGGTTAATGACCCTCCTGAAGATTTACCTATCTTACCTATGTTTGATAAGACTCAAGTTATTCACGGAGTTGCAGAAGAAGATACGGGTGACCCAAACCTTAGTACATTACTTTGGGTATTAGTTACAGACGACAATTTAGGTGGATTTGTATTTTCTGAAGCAAATGTAGACTCTTATATTTATGACTCAATGGATCAGGCTACTTGGCCTTATAAGATTTATAGAGACCATATTCAAAGAATGAACTTAAATATAAACTGCTTTAATTATGAAGAGTTGAGAGTTAATTGTTCCAACCAAACTCATTTTATGCAATTCTGTAAAGCAGGTATTTATGAGAAGTATGGTGTTAAGACTAGTATTACTTTAGACATCTCAAATATACGTACGGGTGAAAGATGGTGGATGAACAGTTCGGGATCTTGTTTATATTTCGGACAAAGAAAGATTATGACTCGTGTAGGTTCGCCGGACCATCAATTCTCTACCATAACCCAACAACCTAATGATATTACCATAAAAGCTAAAAACATTACATTAGATGCAGAACATTTATGTTTAGGTCATCACGGAATGCATTTACCAGGTATGCAAGGTCTTATTCCGGATACAGGTGTAGGCGGAATGTCAATTGTTCCTCTTATGGATATTACTGTTTAATTACTAATTAGAATATGAAGAATGCAAAATATCTAAATAAGTTTGTAGACGATCTTTACTTTCACAAAGATGTAGTTTTGAAAAAACTAAAGGAGTACCCTAAGTATACTCCTCACTTGGAGGAAGTGTTAAGTAAAGAATATAAAGACGAATCTTATGAAATCCCTAAAGACGAGGCAACCTGTAAAGAATTGACCGATTTCATTTTCTGGTATTCTTTAGGCTTTGATGTAGATTCTACTGTTAAAAAGGTAGGAGAAAAATAATGAAGGTTGATAAGAGTTTTTACAGAGAACCAGAACTTAGAATATTTGAAGACTTAGCATATAATGGTGCCTTAAGAAATCAAACTATATATTCAGGTAGCACGCAAGCCGCTCATAGACAGAGAATTCCTTTAACACAACATAGTATTTTCAAAACTCAATTCTCTAACGACTTGTTAAGAAAAGCACTTTTACCAAAGAATGCTCAAACTGCCGTTAAGATTTTTAGAGAAGATGGAACTGAGATTTTCAATCCTACAAACCTTCCTAAAGTAATGCCGGAGTATGGTTCTTTAGTATTTGAAGTAGAACCTACTGATATTCCTAAATATGTTGAATGTGCTTTATACGATTTGTATGTTGCGGACGATGTATTCCTTAAAAAAGATTTGGATGAAGCATTAAACATCAACTTGGATTTAATTAAAGCATCTTTACACTCTTTCAAATCAATTAAAATAGAACAGAACGGAGAAGACCTTACTCGTTTAATTTGTAATGCAGATAATAAATTACATAATGTAATTTTAGCAGGAGAGGGTAATATAACTGTAACTACAAACGCCTTTTTGATTTCTCCTAATACTGATATTGAAAATGCTTACCTTGAATTGAAGTGGGGTTCATTAACTTTCTTTAGAGAAAAGTTAATTGACGTTTGTAATAATGTAGGAAGCAATTGGACAGTAGCTTCTAGTAAAGATTTGTTTGAAACAGGTAAGAGTAAGATTTGGCTTTACAATTCTTATAAATTAGAGGTGTCAAGTTCTTTATTTAGAGACTTCATTGGCCTTGTAGGAATGACCCCAGAACAATTCTCTATTAAGATTGGAGACGCTTCTGTATATCAAATCATTTCAGAAGAAGTAGGTTTGGATTTAGTTTCTGAAAATTCTTTTAGACCTAAAGTTACCTTTAATGAAGCCACATTCGAGGGATTTAAGACAGAATGGATTTCAGGTAAATCTTACTTCCCTGATACAGAAGATCGTTATGAATTACCTATTCATATTAAATTAGAAAACAACGCATATTTGTATTACAGATATTTCTCTTTTGAATATGGTGTAGATGAAGAATTAGAAACTCATACTTTTACTTCTATGACAAGAGGAGAAGTATTAGAATTTGATAAGGTTGTTTTCATTGATAAGAACTCCCAGAAGATTTTTATTAAAACTTTTGATGTATTGGGTAACGTAATCGATGATTATGAGTTACCTTTGGATATTGTTTACAGTAGGGGATTAGAAGATTGCAGAGCTAAGTGTCCTTCTCAAGAAACACTCTATCCTTTAGATGAAGAGATAACTCCTTGGAATCCTAAATTACCTTTAGCACCTTACGAACCTAAGTTTTGGGATGGAGAATATACTTCGGAAGCAGAAGAGAATGCTTTAGCTTTTGAATTGGATACTCATATTCATTACAGCCATGTTTCTTTAGATTTGGAAACAGATGGTAAAGTTTATATAAAATCTAAAGGCAATACAGGTTGGTTGGATACTGATAAAGAAATAGATGTATTTAATACACCTACAGCTAATGGGGCTGGTTGTAAAGCTTCAGAAGGTTCTTATAGTTTTGGAAGAGTAAATTATAAAGGGCCTGTTTGTATAAGGATATTAAACGCCCATAGTACTAGACTCAGGGCCATCGATGTCTTCTAATTTCTTAGATTCTTTAATTAAATGCTCAAGTCTTTCTAATTGACTTGAGCTAAAATTTTCGCTTTTGGCTTGTAGGTAGGCCCTTTTATAGTACTTTAATTCGAAAATCAATTTTCTTAATATTTCCTCTAAACTCATTAGATTGACGATGCTATGAAAATATTATCTCCAATCTTGATGTCTTTATCGAATACAGATACTGAGATTCTATTTCCATCTTTATCTCTTAATACTAAGATATTTGACTTACCAAACCTTGTCTGCCTGTAAGAAATTCTTATATCCTGCTGAAGTCCTAATTCGAAACCGTATCTCAAACCATTCATAATATATGAGGTCTGTGTACCCTTAACTCTTAATCCTTCTACAGTATATACAGTTGTATGTCTTGAAGAGCTTGTTAAAACAATTCCTGTCTTTGACTCACTTACTTTAGTAAGGAAGTTACTCATTAAGTAACCACCATAGATACCGGTCTTGTCTCCTGAACTAGAAACTTTACAGCATCTTAACAAGTCAGAGAATTCATCATAAAGACCCATAGACTTAATACCATACAAGTCTGTTGTATTTCTCTTCTGCGCTACGTTAGTATTAAGATTTCCTCCATTATCAATATAGTAGATGTTACCATCTTCATCTACTGACCTATATCTATTATCCTTAACGTTTGCATTACGGATTGTAGCTTTTTCATTTGAAGAGTTTCTATATTCAGTACCATCAGGAATTTCTCCGGAGAACTGTCTTGTAGGGTTCAAGTTATCCAAATCCTGAATAATATAAACATCCCTTTCATAATTATTAAAGATACCATTGTTACTTACCTTATTTGCAAGGTCAGTTTGATTAAACTTCAATACCTGATTTGATTTGAAATCAAACTTAGCTGAACTTATAACCAACTTACATTCGTGCTTCTCTTTTGTAGATTGCAAAGCTTCCAACCAAGTAAACCAATCAGGATTACATCTTGAAGTTCTCTCGAATACAAGGTTTATAGAGTCACCGGTATCTTCTACTTCAATATTTCTCAAATCGATAATAAGATTTTCGAGGTTGTCTGCCTTTGGTTCAAGGTAAATATCCAAATCGTTATCTGCGGCTTCGAATGTCCTATAAACAGGTACTAAACTATCGAAGCGGAACTCACGTGGATTTCCTAAAGCGTCTTTATATTTATTAGGTTTACCATTCTCATCTACTAACAAGAATGGTAACTGTTCCATTCCTTCACCCTGGAAGTTTACTAATCTACCTTTCTGATAGAATGTACCGTCCCTGAAAGGATCATTATTAGGAGTTAAGAACTCACCATAAGCTTTCTGACCATATCCTTTATTAGGGATATAGATTTCAGTGTTATCCGTTTTCAATGTTCTTGTCAAACCTAAAGATTTAGATTCTGTCTCTACAGCTTCTATCTTACCAATAGGAATCTTCTTAAGATTCTTATTAGGGCCTAATCTCTTCATTGACAAGTCATTTAATTCTAACCTATATTTGTTAACGGTCCAATCATTCCAATTTATATAATTGTCTTCGAATGTACCATAACTCATTAAGTTATCATTTCCATAGCCATTCTGTGTTGCGGCATTTCCTGAAGGCGTAATTGCTTCTGAAAGTGCTGCAATATACTCACCATCTACCTTTTTGAAATCCTGAATAGTTGCTTCGTAAACTTTACAAGGATTTTCTCTAATAAGGTTTCTTGGTGTACTACCTTTCTTAAATGCAGGAATGAAGGCACAGGCGCTTAAAATCTCTTCTTCTTTCTTTCCCGCAGAATCGAGAAGTGCATAGTTTAGAAGACTTAAATCACCAAGTTGCTCTCCAGACTTTTCTACCAACTCTTTTATTTCATCTGATACCAAATCCGTATTAGGTAAGATATCTCCGAATACCGAATTATCTGAAAGGAATTTAGTAGTAATGGTTCCATTTTCATCCTTAACAGGTACATCGATACCTAACATATAAACTGTTTCATAGTCATTCTGGTAAGCACTTAAGTCAGTACCTTCAGGTAAAACTTGAAGATAATTTTCTGTTCCTGTACAGATATTAAGTGTTTTTCTCTTAATGTTTTCTTCGAATGTCAAAGACTGAATATTCTTTTTAACAATAAGTTTCTTCCAATACAAACTTGGTACAGTTTCTGTATTCTCTAATTCAACACCATCATCTACTTTTAACCTAGAATCGAAAGGAATAATTCTAACTATGTTACGGTCGAAATCATTCTTCATTGGTTCGAATTCAAATTGACCTAATTCTGTACTACCATTTTCAAAGAAGTTTCCTCTAATGATATCTTCCATCCAAGGTGTTGGATATCTAGAGAATACAGATATTCCTTCTTCATATTGATTGATATATGATGCAAAGTCTGCTTTATTTGATTCACCTACACGGAATAATGTAATGAATTCAGGAACCTTTTCTATACCGTTTAAGTCTTCACCATAACCAAATTCGAAGTTATCCCAAATATTATCTTCTACCAAAATCCAACAATCAAGGTTGTTAGATGTAAGGGATTCCTGATTAAATCCTAAGTCCTCATTCAATTCAATAACTGCTGGCTGTATTTCAGTATTTGGTTGCCAAGCAATTACATTCTTATGATAGTAATGATCATCATCAAGTGCGGCTGGGTTTAAGTAGAAACACATAGAGTTGAAGTCAAACTTCTCAAGTTCCTCAGGTGTGAATAAGTCCAAATAGAAGTTTGGAGTTGGATCACCACTTCCTTTTGTAATTGAATAAACGTAGGTTGGGTTGTTACTCTTAGGAGTATCACTAAATGCTTCAGGTAAAGCTGAAACTTTATATGTTACTTTATCCCCTTCTACTACTTTCCAAAATCCATATTCCTCATCATTGAATGAGAACATATTTATAAGTTCATCATCGTTACTGTTTGCATCCAACTTGCCATTGATTGCAATATCGAAAGAGTTGATTTCATTTGTCTTTAAGTTGTAAGCTAAGATATATCTTCTCATTACGGAAGATCCGCCTTCTACTTCTTCCTCTTTAATAAATGTGTTATCCCAAATATATAATCTACCATCCTTTGTTAAGTAGACCATAGTACGTGAATTCTTCTTTTCAGGTTGAAGTATACCTGAGTCTAATAAAGAAATATTTACAGTTCCCGTTATTCGATCTGCAGTTCTATCATCTAAAGGATTAGTAGGAGTATCTTCAAATCCTGTTATAACACCTTTGTACATAGTAGGGGTAGTACCATTTAAGATAGATCTGAATCTTCTTGTAGGTGAATCAAATTCACTTACATCCAATAATCTTATTGCTGAATTACTACTCTCTTCTACTGGTGTTATATTTGAAGTTATATTCTCACCCGCAAATGATGTATGATAAAGTGCTAAGAAGGCTTTTATGTAAGACCTGGCTTTTTCATTTCCACCAATTGAAGGGTCTGCCTGAACCTTATTATAGATGTCTTGAATAATGGCTCCCCAAGCATCTGTTTGAGTTGTAAGCTGATCACCTACAGGTTCTACTTCACTTACATAAGGGCGACTTTGCAATCCTGGATAAGTTGCAACTTTATCTTCAGGTACTTTAACAATTGTTTGTAAATAAGAATCGTTAGCTACGTACCAATTCTGATATTCTCCAAAGGTTGGATCAATTATATTGTTTCTACGTTTCTTATTACCCTCACCCGTATAGTTTATACAAGCTTCGAAAATTAAACTACCACCCTTATCTGAAGTACCATTTGACTCCCTTCCATCGCCGGCATCGTTTTTATGTTCAAATATTTCATTAAACATATAAAGGTCGTTACGATTAACTTCTGCTACATTAGGTATAGTAGACCTATCAACTATTGTAGTATAACTCTTAAATTCTTCATCTGTAATCCTAAATTCTATAGGGTGTGCATTAAGGTTGCCGGCTGTCGCGAAAGGTATATACAAATCTGTATCTGAGAAATTGTATGGGTGACTACCACTATTATTAGATACCTGCCCTTGAACTAAAGTTACATTATTTGAGAATAATGCAAATCCCCTTAACTTATATTCGCCCAACTTATAATATTTACTTGTATCTACCTCTTTACTTACTGCAATATTAGGTGCAGAATATATTTCATTTAGAATAGCTGTAGGATTTGGTAATGCACTTACATATGTAAGTTTAGTTGTAGGGCCTCCTACTATATCATCAATCCAACGTTCTTCATTATATACATTAAGTTTAGAATAATAATGACCATCTTTTTTAACAACTACCCTAACCTCGAAATCTTTAGGAACTAAGTTTATGTATAATTGTTTATCCTCTAAGTCCCATTCCTTATTAGCACCACCCCTAAGGAATGTAAAAGGTATATTGTGGGTATCATCCGTCTTTAAGTCGGGACTTGTATAATTACATAACATTGTAATTTCATTACCTGAATAGCCAATTATGTTAACTCTTTCTATATCGTTATAGACAGCGGTTGTAAATAAGCCAGGGTACGTATTGTGATATCTATTCCAGAAGGCTTCCCAAGTAGCACCCCCGGCATCTTCCGCAGCTTTTATATCATCAATGAATGCCCATTCATAGTGCCAATCCGCAGGTATTCTTGTACCTGCTCCACCCTGACCTCCGGTACCATATACCCAATGACCATATCTTTCAAGATATTGGGTGTATATTCTTTCTGCCTCTTCCCAATCACCGTCATAATCGCCGCCATCAATCCAAGTCTTGTGAGTTACATTTAATCTTACCCCCAACTTATAAGTTGCATTCTTTATATAAACGATTGGCATGTCCCAAACTTCTTTTAGAGCTTCACTGCCAGGAGTACCCGTAGGTCTATTTGTATTAGTCCTTGTACCCCATTGTTTAATTTTTGGCAACATAGAATTGAATGCAACTAACTTCCAAGTCTTATCTGAGCCCCTGCCATATATATAACCGTTGTCATATTTGTAAGTATTGTAATTGTAATAGAAGTTACAACTTGTAGGTACAGGAATTACATTATCTTCGTCTGTACTCTTAATGATGCTATCAAATAAAGATACCCTAAGTTTATCCGCGGTTTGATACTTTTCATTATAAATATCCAACTTACCCTTAAGTTCTTGTAATTTATCCGCTAATTGTCTAGTTGTAAGTTTTTCGCCTTCTCCTGTACCTTTATCAAAGTCAATTGATAATAAACTTTCCTTTATGCCAAGAATCTCTGCCTTAATTTCTCTAATTTTAGTTAAATAGAAATTAAGAGTTTTTAGCAATTCAGTATCTTTTGTAAATACTTTTTCCCAAAAGTCTGTACTGAAATTATTGTCAGGGTTTATAGGTAAATACAACTGAAGTAATTTCTGTAACTTTTCTGCTTTTCTAATTCTGTATTCATAAGGTTCATATCCGTTTTTATAAATAGGATATTTATACCATTTATTATCTGCGTATGAATAAGTTCCTACGTCGCTATCCCCTACTCTAAAACCATTACCCTGGGCGCTAGATGGTTCCCACATATTTTTATCATCATAATAAGACCAGGCATGCGGGAAAATTTTCCAAGTAAATTGTAAAGGGTATTTTATAGGGGTTGTTTTATAAGTGTGAATTTGATATTTATAACCACTACCTGAGATGTAGAATTCCCCATCACTTAAACAACCTGCTTCTTGTAAAGGGTCTACTACTATGAATTTCTCTTTTATTTCCTGCCAAGTATATTTATAAGCACCTTTTGTCTTTTTACTCTTTAGGGTACGTCTTGCGGCAAAGTTGGTTGATTTGTCATATGGGCCAGGATAATTATAGATATCATCTGTCCACCAATAAAGTATATTGTAGTCAGTGTTTACAGAGCCACTATATTTAGGGCCTCCCATAATCCAGGAGGTGTGATTGTCGCTATTACTAGGGTGTCCCTCACCCTCATAGTGGTTGCTGGTTTTGCCGCTATCGTAACCAGAAGGGTTACTTGCGTGTCCACTTGGTATATCATCTTTCGCAAACTTAAAAAACTTATCCTTTCTTAGTAACATCTCAAACCTTCATCTTAATTAGTTTTGTTTGTTTTTATCTTGCGTCGGCAGAAGCACCAGGTCTTTGATCTACCGCCTTGTCCCACTTATCAATATCAGGGTCTCCTAAATCACTTGCCTGGAAGTAATTCATTATCTCATCCTCTTTATTTGCCGCAATGAATTCTCTGAAATCATTTATAGCATCCTCTACGTTTTTCTCCCCGAATCCTACAATCTCTAACAAAGCATCGCAATCTTTTACTAAACCTTCTCTTTGTTTTATAGCATCCTGTTTAATTGCCGCCAATGTTTCAGGTTCAAAATCTGCATCTTTGTTTTGATACTCTTTGAAGTTATTAGGTCCTTTAACTTTATATACTTCAAGTTTTTCACTATGTAAAGAACCTTCTACATTAGTTTCCTCTTCAGAGAAATTAGGGACAAGTGCATCAGCTACTTTTATCTTGTAAACTTTATCTTTAGTTTCAACACTATCGTCTTTTGCCCAAGGTTCTGTATCCCTATTACTACTAAACCTATTTGTAATTCTTGTAGCTTGGTCTGCAGTATTTACGAAGTCTTGAACTAAAATTCTTTGATAATAAGTAGTTGCAAATTTATTAGTGATAGTGATAGGTGCATTTCTTAAACCACCTCCTGGTAACTGCATTTCCAACTTAAGTAAATAAGAAGGTGAAAGATATTCTGCGGCCGCGCATTCTTTTATGAGAAGTTCCATCTTAGACCATGCCACATTAACATCTGTAACCCCTTCGAAGAATGTACTAGGATTAGCTTTAACTAATGTGTAAGCTATATTGGCCATATCATCACCATGTTCTGCGGCCGGGAAATCTTTATTATTTTGATAAAGATTGTAGTAGAATGAACCTGTCTTTTCATCCTCTCCTTTACTTCTTAAGGTATCGTTGAATAAATATGCCTTTCCCTTTCCACTTTCCATATCGAAAGCTTCAGAGGCATACTGAATTAAAGATACTCTACTTACAGCAGAATCTTCTTTAATATTTTTAATTGTAATACCTAAACAAGTTGGGTCGAATGCAACGAAGTAATCATCGTTCTGTAAAGTAATTTTCTCAGTAGCTTCTCTTGTAGAAATCTTTCTTGCGTAATATGCACTTAAGAATTTCTTTGCTGTTTCTTCATCATAAAATCTTCCATTATCGAAGTCTAAGAAGGTTACCTTTACATTCTCACCGTCTTTAATTACTGTTCTTTCTCTTACAGTAGGAACCCTAATACTATTACTCATATTCTGAATCTTAGCTCTTAACTCAGATTCTGCTACTGTAACACTATCTGTTTCAGAAGGTACGAAGTTTCCTGAATCATCATAAGTTCCATACTTACTTGTCTTCCAATCGTAGTAACCAAATATGTATGCGAATATAGGATCATTAGTTAACTTGTTTGCGCGCATTGAATTCTCATCAGAATTGTCTACCTTAGAGAATGTAATAGATGTTCCCCCATCCATCTCTGTAACCATTAAATCTACTACGTCGCTTAAATACTTACCGAAGGCTATATTGTTTGTATCGTACCTTACTGTATAGATATCTACAGGGTTATCTTCTTCAGTTGTTTCGACTCCTAAAATATATTCTTTTGTAGCACTTTCTCCTAAAGTTGAAAGTACATCATTGTTATTATCATCTTTTCCTACTACTTCCCTTATCTTGTTAAGTTCATAATTTTCAGATTTATAAATCTGGGTTTTATTTTCAAAATCCCTCTTTACACGAACCAAGGAAATACCGTTAGGTGTTATACCACTTTCGTTACCACCCTTAAATGCATTCTGAATTTCCCAAGTTAAGTTTTCTGTAAATAAGTAAGTGTTTCCATTATTTTGGAATACATAATAAACTTCATTGATATTCCAAGCACCGCCTGAAGTAGTAATATTATCCTCAGGAACTTCACTAATAGTAGCTTCTGTATTAGTAATACTCAAGGTTTTAATCTTATTGTTTTGATTACCCTGGGCATCCTGATTTATTTCTAAGAAGTATTTAAGTAAACCTTCCTTAGTTCTTATTTGACCCAACAAATAATAATTTGCCTGATCTTCATAATCTACGAAAGAAGTAACTTCCTTATCACCATCCATCAACTTGATACCTGAACTGATAAGGATGTCTATATTATCACCCCTAGTAATATGTTTACTTAAGTCAATTCCAGGGTCTTTCAAAATAACTTCTTTAGAATTGTTCGCATCAATAACCGCTTTAGTTACGAACTTTCTCTTGTAGTAAGTATAGTCAATAGATTTATCAGTAGTGTTCCAATACTGTTTAATACTTACATTAGGATTCTTAATCTGGAAAGCTTCTTCGTTAGGCGTCTCTGAATTTTCTTCCAAAGAACCAAAGTTAGAATGTCTAATACCATCCAAACCTACTTCCTTATCGAAAGAAGTTAATTTGTTATTAAAGTATGTATCCCTGAATAAAATCTTATTACCTTTAGTTGCTACGATGTTTAATTCTTTAGCATTTACATTCCTATCGATAACGAAGATTTCATTGTTACCTGTATAAGAAGCCCTCTTAATAGGAACGTTAATATCCTTTAACAATAAGAAGTCATTCTTTTCAATATCCAACAACTTAGTATCATTCTTAAGATTTAATACATAGTCAGGGAACTGTTTGAATGACTCCCTTACTGAAGTCTTAAGTTGAACTTTAATAAACTCCTTGAAGTATAAGAAGTTATCTGTTAAGTTATAATCCAAATCTGCAGTTTCGTCAGCTTTGATAAATGTATTATAAGTAAATGCGGCCCTTCCTAAAATTGGCTTTGCAGGTCTTGAATCATCTACTGTCCATCTAGGGTCACTTACAGATGCTTCATTATTTTCCTGAATGAATTGTAAAGATTTCTGAGTAATGAAGTAAGGATAACTAATCAACGTACTTGTTGCTGAAACCAATTTATTGATTTCTTTTGCGGCACGTTTACCCTCACATTGAATTTCATTTATTACTTTATTCTCTGCATCTGTATGTCCGATATTAAATAAAAGGCTAATAGGAACATTACTTAATTCTAGGTAATGTTTTGAAATAGTAATTTCATCATAACCTACAGAATCAATTACATAAATTCCTACTACCCATTGCTCCCCACCCTTTGCTTTATTTGGACTTATGTTTTCAATAATTGCAACAGCAGGGAGCGCATCATTTTCTTTACTAATAGTTCTGTCTAAAAGATCAGTTAAGCTACAACGACCTGTAGGGTCATTTTCATATTTCTCATCAAACCATTTATTTATAATTTCTGCAATTTCAGGATGGTTTGAATAATTGAAGTAGCTCTTATTTGAATAACCCTCAAGGTGTAAGATATTATCAAAAGAGTAAAGTCTGTAATTTACTTCCTCGTCTGTTCCTAAACCATTTGTATAAATTAAGTTATTACCTGTCCTATCAATTCTAACACAAACACCATCCCCACTCTTATACTTAACTGTCAATCCATTTAAGTTCAATTGGAAGTCACCTTTCTGGATTGAAGAGTTAGAGTTTCTAGCACTTACCTCTACAGGTGCTTGAGTTTCAGGTTTGATACAAGTATAGTTGTAAAGTTTTGCATTCTTAATTGCGGTTGAGCCCTCGTCAGGAATAACAAAAGCTACATCCCACTTACCCATATTATCTTTAGTGTAGTTATCAATATTGTAAGGACTTAATGTAAATGACTGCTCATACTCTTCGTTAGTATCGATTAAGTTTTCAAGTTCTGTTTCATCAGGGAATAAACTAGTTGTAAGTGTTACCTCGAATGAAGTAAAATATCCCGACCAAATAGCTCTAAACCTTTGAAGGGATCTATTGTCTGTTGAATCCCAAATCGCGTTACCCCAAGTAACCATTCTGGCGCCGGTAATGTCCGAAATGATTTTAATATCTGTATAATCCTTATCACTAATCTTATCCAAGAAATCGGTAAGCTTAGGTAAGTCTTTAAGATCTACATTATAGAATGCACCTGAGGTTGGTATGTTGTTAGAATAAGCAGCGGTAGTTACTCCGTAATCATCGTTACGAATTACAGTATGTAATACTAATGGAATATGTACAATCTTCAATAAAGATACATTTCTGTAAACAGATTTATTCTCTTCGATAAATTCTTTAATTACATCCTGATTCATCTTAGAGTCGTAAACTACCAACTCCCCTGAATCTACTACTGCATTAGTTGCCTCGGTATTATTAGATTTGAAGATGTCCAAAAAGTCTTCTGTATACAATCCTTTATCTGAGAAGATGTTTGACAAATAATAATTTAAGTGTTCCTTTGTAAGAGGGTCCCAGAAACATTTATAGTAAACACTTCCCTTATAAATACAAGGAGTAATTCTATAACCCCTTCTACCTGCTTCCTCTTTATTATACTCACCCTCCTCAATCATATCATTTACATAGAATAATTGAGCTTCAGGATTGTAAATAGTATCCTTATCAATTGCAGGTTCGATGTTATATATCTTTAAGAAGATGTTATCATTTTCTATATAATATTCGTTTATAAATCCATAATATCTTTTACCCTGAAGTAAAAGACCAAAGTGTAACTGTCCCTTGATATCAAGGATTTCTTTAATTCCGAAGAACTTTGTTTTAAGTAAACTGTTAGGTAAAACCTCTACATCAATCTTGTTAATTACCTGATGTTCTATATTTAAGCTTCCGAAGAAAATATATTTATAATCATCTGGGTCTACAGGATTATTAAAGGCCATTGTAATGTCATTTGCAGTAATAACTTTAACTGCGTGTTCTTGCCCTTCGTGAATAATTACTTCTGATTTTGCAGAAACGTTATCAATACAATCCTTCATTCCACAGATTGCATCTACTCTAACTGAAACAGTGTTTTGACAACACTGTTCGAGGTTGTATGAATAAAGAGTTTCTACCCCGTATTCTTGAGCCCATTGTGGATCGTGAATTGCCATCCATTCAGGATCGTGAGTTAATACTTTAGAAGTTATTAACTTTACATTTCTTAACAATGCAGGGTTTTCTGCTTCTGCAAAGTTCCAAGGTTTTTCTGTATCTGGGAGGGTTGCATCTATCTTATGCAATACGTGAATAGCATATCCAAAATAGTATACATCGTCTGAGTAAATTAAAACATTAGACTCTTCCGGATAAGAAACTGCCTGGAACAATTTTCTATGATCGAAGTCTTCACCCTTAAGAAGTGCAGTCTTAAACTCTGTTGAATATTCATCTTTAAGGAGTCCCTTAATAATTAAACGCTGTCTCTTATCGTAAAGGGCTACTGTAATTGCGGTGGTATATTGAACATCGTCGTTACGAATAATTCTATATACACCATCAATTCTTTCCTTAAAGTGTGTGTCGTTTTGATAGAGTTTCTTAAGTTCTTTAGAAGAGAAATCAGCGAAGTAATTAAGGAAGTTTTCATCCCAAATCAATTCTCCTGTTTTTATTACAGCACCTTCGCCTTTTGCGGCTGTACCAATAGTAGAACGAGAACGTAAATAAGTATTTGTATACGCCTTAATGTTGTCGATTCTTTCTTCTGTATATTCGTCACCGTCTCTAACTTCTCTTTCGAATTGAGGATTACCAGCGGCCATTCTGAAAGGTAATACACCCCATCCGTCTGTAGATTTTATAAGTCTCTGGAACTCTACATTTTCATCATATAATTTAACATTTGCAACTATTGGATTACCTGACAATTCTTCCAAAGTAGCTTCAGGTGAAACTAAACCAAATGAATTCCAATTCTCATAAGGTACACCGAACTTATAAATGTAATTCAATGTCTCTTCGAAATCCATAGGATTTGGTGCAATTTGAAATTCCTTAAACGCATCAATGTTGTCCACAATAGGTGTAGAATATGTTGCACGGAATGGGCTCTGTAAGTCATTACCTTGTAAAACTCTAAGGGTGTCTCCTATTAAAGCTGTTTGGGTATCTAAGAAGATTAAGTCAGTAGTTAAGTCTAACATTTTATCATCTTCTTTAAGAGATGGAATACCAATACCTGTATTAGAGGTAAAGAGTTTGAATCCACTATATACCCAAGAGATTCCTAACAACCTCATTAAGTCTTCATAGTTTTTAGCTGTACCTGTATTTTGTCTTACCGCATTAAGTTTTGTATATAATTTATGCTGAAGATATAACAATTCATCTTCGTCATTATACAACAATCTAGAAGAGTCCCAATGAGAGTGAATCATAGATCCTACTTCATTAAAGTAACCCTGTCTTTCATTTTTGGTAAGTGTTATTAAAGTATTTTGATGTTCAGGATAAAGCCTAAACAAATACTTATGGAATTCGTGCATTAAATAGTCGCACTCGATTACAAAGTTTCCACCTATTTCAAAATCAATCTTATCCAAAAAACCTTCTATGATTTGATCCGAATCCAAATCGTAGAATTTTAAGTGTTCTGGTTTATAATTTACAGACTTAACACCGTCCATAACTTTTGTGGATGTCTTTTCTATATAATTGATTTTAGTAAAGCCAATGAGGTCATTAGCCCAATCCAATTGTAATTGTCTGTTTCTAATACCTGTAATGTTTAATGGTGGTACTTCATTTGTTAGAGTAACTGGGGCATATACATCATATGCCCTCTTAGAAATTTTGTAATCCATATCTTAATTAGTCTTTATGGGAATTTTTAAGCATAGTCGTATTTGCCGAAACATTGTTCCATTGCGGTCCAATATTCATTATCATCGGCAAGAGACTTAGGTTTCTTTTTGGTTTTAGGTTTTTTGATTATCTCGATTGTTTCTTCCTCGTTAGCTTTCTTCTTTTCGATAGGTCCTCTTAAATCTAGTAAGGCGGTCTCTAAAATAGATTCCTCATCAGGTTCAGCATCTACCATAGATAAAGCTATAGGGGATAAAGCAGTGAGTGGTTTTTTGTTTCTTCTCTCTAAAAGACAAATCATAAAATAGATGTAGCAAAGGAACTTCTTTGAAATGCCTTTTTTAATCTTTTCAAGATTATCACAAATCTCTGATAACTCTTTGAAAGGAACTAATAGTAAATCCGCATCACCTTCGTTATGTATTTCTTCCAAATACTTTTTATATGAAAGGAAATTACCATAAGTACTCTCTGGGTCTTCAAAGAAGTTTGTATCCATAGAGATGTTAGCTTTTATATTTTCGTTTTTGAAATATCCTGAAATAACTTCCTGAACTTTCTTATCAAAGAGACCTCCGAACGATCCTCCTACAATAGGATTTTCAAAACGGAAGTATCTTCTTAAGAAGTTTGTTGCCGCTTCATCTACAAGAGTGTTTACGGAATCCTCTGGAACACCTTTACCATTCTTAAGGTGTTTCAAAATAAAGGATTTCATATAGTCGGAAACATTTCTTTTGAATTCAGGCATCAAATCATATCTACCATTAACCACAACCTCGTGTTGAAGGTTTTCAAGGATTACTTCAATCTCCGGTGGGTTGGGCTTTTTGTAGAATTTAGATTTATATGCTGTATATTCTTTTTCTGTTTTTCTAGGTAAGTCTATAACCATCTATTACTCCTTACCTACTAACATTACTTCTCCTTCTTTAAGGTTGTCCAGTCTCAACTCAACTGCAGTAATGTCATTATCGTCGTGAAGAATTTTAAGAGTAGATACCCCGAACTGTGTCTGTTTCAAATAAGACAAAGGAATGTTTATTTTATATCCTACGTAAGCATCTGCATCCAATTCTGATTCCATATCAACTTGTCCTATGTTGATAGCGATATCTGTAATACCAACATCCTCATCCCCTGTCGAAAGCTTAAATGTTGCACCGTTTCCATTCTTTGTAAATGTACAAAGGTTTGCATCCTTATCCAAGAACGAACGAATCTTTGCTTTAGCTATATCGAATGTGCTAATAAGTTCTTCGAATGGAACACTAATCTCTTCGGCATCTTTAGGTTTGTTTGCTTCGATTTCTTCATCACTGTAAGGTTCATCTTCTCTTTCATAAACAGGGGAGATGTTCAATACAATCGGATCTGTATCGCCTTCATTTATATAACCCTTCAATGTAATTGTGTTACTCTTCCACAGTTCAACTCTTTCACAATAACCAAGAATGTTAACAATCTTGGTTGCAAGATAACTGTTAATGAAATAATCCCCTTCAATTTCTGTTGGTGCCCTATGCAGGAATGTTCCTTGACTGTAAGTAAGGAATCCATCCAAGATATCAATATGTGCATCAGGATTTGAAGAAAGAACTGCAAGTGTTAATGTGAGTGGACTTTCTTTATTAAGAGTAATTACTTCGCCTTCCTTATTTTCAAACAAGTCAGAATATGAATCCAACTTAGCCTTAACTTCTTCTTTAGATGATTCGTAGGAATCTCTAATAGTAAGAGGGCCTTGTTTGATAATCATAAATCTTTCTTTAAGTTCGAAAGTTGTTTCATTTGCTTCAGGAACAAGCAATGCTAAAGCCTTAGGTGTAAGTTCTACATAATGAACTTCTCCTATTTCGTCTGGGTCTTTTGATGGGAAGAAAATAGGTCCGAAGTAAGATGCAGGAAGGTTGTTTTCATAGAAGTTTACTTCATAACTATTCTCTTGCTTTGTCAATTCAAGAATTACATTTGTTTTATTTCTTAAAATGTTTTTAACATATTTAGAATATGCGGCTACTACTTTTTCGTCGTTGATAACAAGTAAATCAGATTCCTTAATAGTAAATCTCATTACATTCTCCTCAATTTGTGATTTCTTTATTAAAATATATAGATGTGTGCTACAATCTGTAGCCCTTTTCTGGAAAATAGTATAAACATATACTATCTCGAAATTCCCTAAATAAAACCCATCATACATTACAGATGCTCCGAGCTTATTTTACTATACAAATATATAGGAAAAAGTAATATGTTCAACTGAAATGTATGATGAGTTTATTCTCCGAAAATGGGGTTAAATCGTTATATTATAAAGAGTTAGCTCTCTTTACGTATTTAATTTTATTAAAACTTTTTCTATAAAATAAAATTTATATTTATATCTTTATAGGGTGAAGTTGAAAACTTCACCGGCCTAAAAATTGAACAATTCGCTTTTGACGATTTTGGGAAATATAGATCCCTTTTTAACCTATACTTATATGAGGGTAAACTGCCCTTGTATAATAAAAAGACCCTATCCAAGATAGGGTCGTTATTTTTTAATTAAGTAGCGCTCGGATTAAAGTTTTGGAAGTAAACAAATCCTGATGAAGCTCTTAAGGGTAGCCTGTCTAGCAGTCTTCTTATCTGCTTCTGGATGTTCTTCCATATAGTCTTCAATCAACATCAACTGTCCTTCAACCAAGTCACGTACAATACGGAACTCAAGTGGGTGAGTTAATACAACAGGTTTATTGAAGATCTTAACTCCGTGGTTAGCGGCTTCAATAACAGATGCCATAAGCGATACAGTGAATGCTTTTGCTTCTCTAATATCTGCGTCTGACCAACCTGTTCTACCGTCAGCATCGATTACCATATCATTGATAATCTGTCCCAACCTTACCATATACTCTTCCTGAGTCAAGTGTAAACAATAGTAGTCACATCTTGAAATAACTGCAGGATTGATATCTGGTGTATCCAAGTTAGAGATAAAGATTACACGAGCATTGAATCTCCAGGTCTGAGGGATATCTGCACTAGTGTCAATTTCCTCTCCGTCTTCTGAAACTGAGTCTGCGTCTGCATCATACATCATTACAGAAACACCTGTCTGATCAACTACTTCGTAGACACTTCCTTCCTGTTTATCTTCCTTACAGAATTCAATAGCTTCATTCTTAGAAGAGAATGTCATTGGTGGAACTTCTTCTGCTTCTGAATCTGCAGGGTCCATAAATATAATTTCACCGTCTGCTGAACAAAGTAATTCACCATCACGAAGAACTTTATAAACACCTGATCTTTGATGAGCAGGACCTTCTCCTTCTTCCCCCCTAGCAGTTTTATTAAGAAGCTTCTGTACTGTAGGAGAAATAGTAACAGTATGCCTATCAGGGTCCATTGCGCCCTTCAACATATTTGCTACAGATGGGTCTGCACCCCTCTTATTGATCATTGAATCACAGTCGTCCAATACAACTAATTCTGTGTCCTTATACTTCCAAAGGAATCTTGCAACGTCCGATCTTGATTTACCGATATCACCTGTGAGTACAGGAACATTTTCATAACCGGTCTTCTGCAAACACTTCTCAACAATCTTAGATTTACCGATACCTGCATCACCGAATAACAAGTAATAGTTCTTCATAGAACGTCCGGTAATAACTCTCTTAAGTTTAAGTTCGATTGTCTTATACTTTTCATCTACTGTAGTAGCGGCATCACTTATAACTTCTTCACCATCGTCAAGTGCCTGAACTAAAGAACTTAATCCTGCACTCATTTCATATGGTTCTGGTTCTGGTCCTGGTTCTACAGGAGTTTCAGCCTTAATTCTGTTTAAGAATTTTCTGAAGTTCTGTGCAGGGATAGGAGTAATTACAGGGTCGCTTGTTTCACACCAATCTACATAATCGTTATATGTACCGGCATTCTCAATACCAACCTGAGCTACATAATCCCTTACAGCCTGTTCATAAGCTGAAGCTTCTTTAAGAACTTTCTTTCCCTGTTTGAAAGTTTCTACAATATCCACTGCATTTTCAACACCTGTTTCAGGATCAAGGTCTGCCTCCTTAGGAAGCGCAGCTGGTTCAATATCTGAAATCAAATCTTCAAATTCAGGGGTAGACAAGTTAGGGTTTTCTGCCTTAACCTTATCCAACATATCGAGAACCTCAATACCAGGAGTAATCATATCATCAAAGATATCTTCCTTGAGGTTTCTTTTAACACTCTCAGGGAGTTTTTTAATAAGAGCTTTCTTTGTAGCTGAAGCTTCTTTTACCATCTGCTTAACGTTAGGTTTTCTATTTACTCTCATTTCTTAACTCCTATTATTTGAACATCTGAGACAAAGAAGTAATTCCGTTTCCTACAGAACGTCTACTTTCTTCAATTCTTTCTCTTTTGATTGATTCGTTAATAACTTCGTCAGCCCCTTCGAAATAATCTGGCTCATCATATTCGTCGTAGTTGTCGTAAGCATTAAGATAATCTTCTGCTAAGTAATCTTCCTCATCAGCCATTGGTTCATCTGCAATACCTGTAAGACCTCTTACTCTTGTTTCGAACTCTTCTTCTTCACGAACCATTCTGTCTCTGTCAGCCTTAACTTTCTTAAGAGCTACAGCACTTCTATTATTTCTAGAAGCAAGAAGTTCATTTGTTCTGTTTGTTTCTTCTACAAGTCCACGGAGGTCAGCATTTGTCTTACGAGCCTTTTCAAACAACTTCTTATATTTAGAAGCTTCTGCTTCTGCTTTCTTCAAAGTTGCTTCGAGAACCTTAATTCTCTTTGCCATTCTCTTTGACTTACCGGTTGCTTCCTGAAGACCTTCTTCTGCCTTCAAAGCGTCCTCTGCAAATGACTTTAACTTAGCGGCGTTAGCATCAACTACTCTCTGCAATCTGTCACCCTTCTTACAAGCATTTTCATACTCTTCCTGAAGAGCTAACATATCGTCCTGAGTTTTTGTTAAACCTTCCAAAACACTAAGACTCTTAATGTTAAGTTTTTCCATTATTTCTTTTGCCTGATATCCAAGTGGAATTACACTGTCAATCTCTTTCATAATAGCATTAGCAGTCTTTTCTACTTCTTCTTTAACGGCAACCTTAATAGATTCCTTAACACTTTCCTTAGAAACAGACTTAGAAAGTCCATCCAACTTACTAATCTTGTTTCTCCAATTGTCATTACTGTCGTGAACCTTTTTAATTTCTTCGAAGTAATGTTTTCTCATCAATGATTCAGAAAGAGTATCTTCTTCCTCTTCCTCTGCACCTTCCTGAGAAGCTGTATCCTGATCTTCTGCATTCTGGTCTTCAGCACCTTCCTGATCTTCAGTGTCTTCAGCACCTTCCTGATCTTCTGCAGTCTGGTTTTCTACTTCCTCTTCTTCTACGATAGGTGTTCCTTTCTTTATCTTTTTCATACTTTCCTCTACCTTTTTATTTTCCTTCATAGGATCGCCACTACTGTACTTATCCTCGTAGTTTCCAAAAACCCCCTGAGATGGATTCATTACCATATCAGCCAACCTTTCAATTTCATAAGTCTCTGGATCTACTACACCTTCTGCAAGTACGTCTCCGAATCCTGCAGTAGAGAAACCAATCCTTCCACCTTTATTGATAATGTCTTCAGCAAGTTCACCTGCCTGACCTTTTAAGAATGTACCAACACCATATACAATGTTCTCTACAATCTTTGCACCGTACCAAAGGATACCCTGCTTCAAGAAATCAGCTTCATCGTCTCCCTGTGGGTGATTTGCAAGGCCTGTACCGCCCTTCCAAATTTCAGACTGGTTGTTGATAACATTTTCCCAAAGCTCCTTATTGTAAACTCTACCATTAAGGTTCTTATGCTGAAGGTCATTAACCCTTGAAATAGGGAACAACCAAAGAGTAGGTTCCTTCAAACCTGCTTCCACAAGTTCCTGTTTTGCTGTAGCGATTATATCTGAACCGATACCTTCTTCGAGTTTTCTAACTTGAGATCTAGTACTCTCTTTAAGGTGTTTACGGTTGTTAAGAACCCAATCTCTCTCAAGGGATTCCATCAAACCTTTATACTCAGGTTCCTTAGAAACATTCTTGCAAGAATGGGCTGGAGCGTAATAGGATTCAACAAGATAATGTGCTTTATCGTGTTTTACCATTTATATAACCTTTTAATTTCGTCACCAGAATTTTAACATACAGTTAATAATGTCGAAACTTTACTAATTTAATTAGTGTAGGGTTTAGGAAAAATGGAAGAAGTTAAAGTTAAAACTCCATCAATTAGAAAGATTAAAATAAAAGACCCCTTTGAAGAAATGAGAATTAAAAAGGAAATGTTATTTGGTCATAAGTTAAAAAGGCCTAGTGGGTTAACTTCAGGGGTTGGTAGAAAACAAGGACAACAAGGAATTTATAAAGGTATTGAATTTGACTCTAAATGGGAGTATGCTTATTATAGATGGGCTACTGAAGTTAAGAATTGGGTTTGTGTTCGAAATACTTCTGAATGGTTTAATTATAGAGACGAGATGGGTAAGACTAAAAAATTCTATCCTGATTTTAAGTGTAACGGACAGTTCGTAGAAGTTAAAGGAATATTTAGAGCTAACGATTTATTAAAGAAAGAGGCTACATTTGGTAAAGTAGAATTTATAGGGCCGTTAGAAATCAAACCTATTATGAAAGAACTTAGAGAGAAAATCCCTAAGTGGTTAGATGATTATACGGCCCATACTCACAAAACGAAGTTAGGTATTAAGAATCTGTTTTAACTTCTTCAACGTTATCGCTTTCACGAGCTAACTTATCCTGTTTTTCTTTCTCCATCATTTCTTTATAGAGCTTAGGGTTAGTTCGTTTAAGAGATTTCTTAAAGCGCTGATTGATTTTCTTTTGATTCTTAAATCCCTTCATCAATTTATAAATGTCAGGATAGTATTTCTGAAGAATCTTAGAAGTATCAAATCTACAGTAATCCCCATATTCACATACGCGGATATGATTTTTAAGAGTATCAAAATCAGCACCCAAATCTGCATTAAGTAATATTTTGAAAACCTCTTTTGCTTCTTCTTTTGTATAAGTTTTTTCTACATCTTCTGGTTTATTTACAAAACCTACCTTAACATTGTCCCCATCAATATCAACATTCAAGGAAAGAAACTTTCCACATTCCTCAATATCTCTTACATCTGAAAGGACAGTATCAGGAATAATAAAAATATGTTTTACATTCATAATATGATTATAGACTTAGTACCCTGCTTCTAACCTACGCTGAGCTAATGCAATAATCTTTTGATAGATTGTTTTATTAGCATCGATTGGTTTTTTAGATAAAGACAATACTGCAGTTACAGCAATAGGCGCGTTTAGAGAGAAGTCTGCCAAAACGTTAATAACATCAAACACCATTACAGTATTTACATAACCCTCTTCTGGGCCGCCTTCTTGAACGAATACTCTAACGAGTTTATTACCCTCTTCAATTCCCGCACTTAATGGAATCCTTACTTCGAAAGTAGTTAAATCTTCCTTATCGTTTTTACCCTGATCACTACCTTCACCTAAAGCAGAAACAATAGAAGTTAGGGCGTACTTACCTGTACTCTTGATTACCTTTACAGGGACCTTTTGAAGTCTTGGGAAGGTAACATTAGTTACAATGTGACCTGAGGATATAGTAGAAACTACATCCCCATTAGCATTTTTAACTTCTTTTACTAAGAGTATATCTTCAGGATAACCTTGATTCATAATTGCGTTGTCTGTTAAGAGGGCAAGTTTCTTTTCGAGCTTTTTATTTAATCTTGCTTGATAAGAAACCTCCCTATTTCTATTTACAGCTAAATCCCAATTCATTACTTACCTCTTAGAAGCTTAATTCTATGTTACCACTAATAGCTGGGGTATGGTGGTTTATTAAGTAGATTTTTGTAGGTTCATTAACCTTGATTCTACACAACTGAATTCTCTGCATATCCGCAACAACACCCGCATTCCCTTTATTGGTTAAGTATCCATTTACTGGGGTTCCTGTATACCAATCACCCACTAAATTAGGGTCCTTAAAATGTACGGTTTCTTTTTTACCTATAGTTATTAACCAACTTGTTGTTATACTTGTATTGCCTATATCTGTCTTTTCCTCAGAAACTTCAACATTAGTATATTCAATAGGGTTGAAATTCTCCTTATAATTTTCTTTAGTACCTGTAACATTATTATTATTACCTACCTGGTAAATAGAATGTGTCACAGAATCCTGTGTCCATTTAAGTTTTAATCCATTTAGTAATCCTTTTACAAAGAGTGCAACCTCATATGCACCATCCTTACTCTTTGGGAAGAATATATGGCCAGTTTTCAAATTGCCACTTACTTGTCCACCATTCTTGATTTGTTGCAACATTGTCATTATATGCGATCTAAATTTACCTAAGGCCATATCTGTGTTAATATTATTCAACTCTATTTTAACAGGATTTCTGCCATCTACATTTTCCGCAACAAATGAGAATTCATTTGCATTGTTAATATAAGTTACGGTATGAGGCCCAATTCGACAATTATCCTCGTTCCAAGCTATATTCCTTGTACCCCCTGCTACGTAGGCAATTCCGCTATCAAAGATAGGAACCTCAGAATATGCATCATTCAATGCTGTAAGATAACTTCTCTTGTCCTCAATTGTACTATTACCATTATTTAAGTCTACAGAAGAGTAATTTACTTTCAAAGCTGTTTCATTTAAGTTTACACTAGGATCTGCTATCCAAGTTGCATTAGTCAAATCTCCTAAGAAATCTGTAATTAAAGTCTTTTTATTTGTAAACTTAAAGTATTTAACAGCCTTAACTGTAGTACTACTTGAAGATGTAAGTGAACCATCCGCATTTATTTGAACTAAGAATACATCAGAATCCTCGATACCACTATTTTTACTTACATTGACATTCTTTGGGGATACACCTTGTAATATATAATCACCTAATATCTCCTGGTATGAAGTCTTCAAATCCAATTCTTTATCTGCTTTTTGATTAACGGATGTTATTACATCCCCAATTACAGGTTCATCTTTCTTGAGCCTTTCATCAATCCATTGAACCGTCTTTCTGAGTAATTCTATATTCCTATAATCACTTACAGTAAAAATATTTACAGGCAAGTTATCGAAATTGTTATTAACAAGTGCTAAACCTATTTCTTCAATACTGTCAGGTAATTTTGCATTGTATATAATTAAACAATACTTACCATAACTGTTGATGAGGTCAGGAGTAACACTATCAACATAGATGATAGGAACATAAGCATTAACTTCCCTGCCAAGTGCATCCTTAGAGTAAACTTTTATGAGTTTCTTTACAGGTTCTGTAGGGAAGGTATGTACAATAGGATTATTATTCTCATCTACTGAAGGGTCTGCAAACATTATATAATCCGTACTTATATCCGCATTTGTATAACCATTGTCCTTGAACTTCTCTACATCCACAACAGTATATTTATTCTTAAGGATTGTAAGTAATTCAAGGTTACTCTTTAATACCTCTACACCGTTAGTTGTAAAGGCCAATGAGCCCCTAACAATATCTTCTAATTCAGGTAAGTGAGTGTTGTTACCCTGATCTGCTTTTTCAATCAAGTTTATAAACTGTGAATAGAAGTCTGTCTTTTCAAACCTATCTATACTCTTTGGATATTTGAATGCATTAGATATATCATCTAAAGATGCTTCTACTGTAGTAGTTCTTGCGGCTAAAGATTTATTCTTTCTTGAGAGTAAAGCTTCGGTAGTTGTAGTCATACCTAATTCTGCAGGTGTGTTTTCAACTACAGCAACTTCTTTTACAACTTGATCGTCTACCCTAGTATCAACTATCTTATATTCTTTGAATTTTAACTCTTCATTGAATTGGTAACTCCAAGCACTACTTTTAGCTAATTTACGATCCTCTTCATTACTACCAACAAAGGCATCATTACCTGCTACTGACCTACTACCTTTATTAACCTCTAACAAGTCAGGCTGGAAAGATTCTACAAGGATGTTCTTAACACCAATTGCATCTGCAAGATATTGAAGATAAGAATAAGCTTTACCTAAGCCTTCTACAGAGTCATTCATCTTTAAGTAATTTGCACTTATAGCTAAAGCATTTTCATTTTCACTTTCACTTACATAACTTAAACTAGAACTACCTTTACCTGTAAGAACTCCACTTGAAGGGTAGTTTGCATAATTGTTGAAAGTCTTGTAATTAAATAATTCTTTAGAGAGATATCTAATAATGCTGTAATGGCCCTCATTGACTGTTTCATCTTCCTTATCCGCAGGTGTAGATTCATTACCAACATTTTCAGAATCCAAATTCCTTCCATTTCCACTTGACTTTCTAAATGGATTGAATAAACCATCTTCGGTAAGTACTACATCACTTAAATCCTCATTAGGATATAAGTCATCGATAAGGTTTTTGATATTTCTACGAAGGGTAGTAATAGTATTTGCATCTGCTAATACTTCATCCTTACCGTAAATTACTTTTGTAACCTCAGAAAGTTTTTGATTCATCCTTTCTACTTTTGCGGCAAGATTTGCTACAGCCTTTTCCTTAACTTTTGGTAAGTGAGTTATAGGATCGTAGTCGAGTATTTCAAAATGAATATCTTTAGTATCTTCATCCTGATCTGTAATAAGTTCAGTTAAATCAACCCTCTTTGTTACCGGCTGAAGTAATACTTTTACATCATCCTTAGTAGGTTTGTGAGTTTCAGTTGCAGGGTTCTTTACTGCATAACCTAAATCCCTATGATTTTCATATTCCTCTTTTGAAGGTAAAGATTTCCAAGCGCTGTCTTTAACGTCTGAATCCTCTGGGTCATATGTATCCTGAATAGAAGCCTTATAAGGATCTACGTCTTCGATGTTTTTAGTTTCTGACTCAATAACTGTTTCACCCTTCAATACAGGTTCGAATAAAGTAAGGTTTACATTAAAGTTTTCTTTATAAATCTTTGTAAGTCCACTACAAATAGAAGCGATCTTTGAAAGTTTCTCATCAACTAAATCCAATCTTGATTTGATTGTAGTAGCTTTACCATCTGCTTCTGTATCTACTAAATTGTCAATAGTTTCTGCTTCAATCTGTTCAAGGTCAGTTGTATCAAACAACTCTAAACAGATGGTTCTCATCAATCTATTCAAACCAAAGTAGAGAGGAATATTTGTCAAGCTATCCCGAAGTGACCCATCAATTTTTCCTAATACCTCATCGTGTCTTCCTTCTCTATCACCCGGAATAGTTGAAGCATCTTTACCATAAACTGAAGCTTCTACGTTTAACAATCTTTCCTGAGTTTCAGAAGCGGCCTTAAGAAGAATACCTACAGTTGCTCTTAACTCCTGTCCTAATTCTTTTTTGTTAGTAGTAAGATTAAGATAATCTACAATTGACTTAAGTTCTTTTTCAGAGTAATCGAAGTTGAAGTTTCCATGGCCTTCAAGTGGGTGTCCATAGTTGTTTGGATTTTCTTCATCAGCAGGAGTTTCATCAAATCCTTCTTTACTTCCGATTAAACCTTTAACCTGATTAACTCTTTCTACTAATATACCTAACTGTCTCTTATATTCGTCAGTCTTATAATCGAAACTTGAGATTGGTAATTCATAAAGTGCCTGCAATGCTTCACCGAATTCATAAACGGCTTCTGGGTCATCAAATTCAGGCATTACAACTACGCCATCTTCGTTAGTAACTTTATGGCCAAATTCATCATAAGGTGATGTAGGAGTTAAATCTTTACCTGCTTCACTTACCAATTCTTTTAATTCAGGATTGATAACTTCTTTGAAATCTTTCTTAGAAGAAATGGTAGAAGCGTTAGCCATATTAAACAATTCGGTATAACCTAAGTTCAAAGCGGCTGTACCATCTTCATTTGAAACTTCTATATCTTTGATAACAAGTTTATCAATACCCTTAAAGGTAACTTTCTTATCACTTTCTTCTTTATAAGAGATGTCTACATTTTCTGCATCAACCTTTATCTCTTTAACGAGTTCAGTGTTATCCATTTTAGTAACATTCTTAACTGTACGTACACCACCGAAGTCATCTTCTTTCAAGAGATGAGTACCTGAAGCGTTTGTTACTTTCTTAGTTATTGCAGTAGAGATTAAAGTACCGTTAACATCTTTTAATGTTCTAACGTTAGCTTCATCAGCTTTAGTAAGGTTGTTAGGTTCATCTACTTCAATATAAGGGATGTAATCTCTTTCATTGAATTCGTGGTTTTCAGTAATGTTATGACCACCAGCACCTACCATCAATCCATCTAACTTCTTAGCGTTGAGGTTACCTTTAACACCCTGGTTCAAAAGACCGTGAACTTCTTCAGTTGAAGCATTCTTAGAGGTATGTGCCTCTAAATCTTCAGAGTAAATAATAACCTTATCATCTACTTCGATTTCACCAACACTTAAGTGTTCGATTCTTGCCTGGCCAACTTCTAACTCGCCTGTTTCTAATCTTCTTCTGTAATACTCTTTAATTGCATTTACTGAAGGAGGAATAACATTTGTATCCACTTCCATTGAAGTAGCTACGTTAGATTCATCGAATAAACTAAATTCCCTAGTCCAAAGATTCTTAGCGGTTACTAAAATCTTAAATGTTTTACCTTCAAGAGAGATAGGTCCTCTGTGGCCTGAAAGTTTACATACACCTAAGCCGTCTGCAATGTGCATATGTAATCTGTAAAGACCGTCCTGATTAACACCATCGTCCTGCAATACAATCCATTCAAATCCCCAAAGGGTATCTGCGTTATAGTTGTGGAATCCTACAGGTATTTCTCTCCAAGCGTATCTATCCGCGAACTCTGTCCTTTCTGTATCCTCAGGAATGTTCTCTGTTGTTTCATCCCAATAGAATAATCTAATATCAATGTTTTCAAGAGTAGGTGCAATACGAGACTGTTCAAGGGTTCCGTAATGAACTAATTTTGAAATATTGAAATCAGGAACCTTTCCATTTTCAAACTTACCTGTAAACCTCATAGAAGGTGCTCTTGGTAAGTTGTTATACAAACCATTTGAAAGATATTTAATCTGTGCGATTTGATTTACACCGGTACCCGCATCGATTAAGATTTTAGGAATTACGAATGTACCCTCTTCTTCAGAAGTCTGTAATTCTTCTTTTGTATAGAATGAGAGTAAGTAATCATACAACTCCCCGTAATCATCTAAACTATAAGCGGTAACACCATCTGCTAAAATAAATCCACGTTCAGGTACGTTACCATCTATACAAGGTCTTACATAACCAATAGGAGTTGCACCACTATAATCGTGCTGTACAGGCTGAATGTCTACTAACAATGTATGGTCATTTTCTGCAGTACCAATCTTAACACTTGTATCGTACCAAGCTTGATTCTTAATAGAAATTCTACCTTCAGTGCTTAAATAATATTCAGCACCAGGAACTAAATTACCTTTTGTAACTACCCTACCCTGCTTGATTACTTTAATAGTATTAGGAATTTCAGGATCGTTATAAGGGTGTAAACCTGGCTGATTTGAAAGTACAACACCTATTGCATTAGTTCTATCAAAGTCTCTAATATCTGCAAGAATTGCTGTACCCTTAACTGCACTTGAACCATGACTCTTTGTAGCTACGTTTAAGAAAGCCTTAAGGTTTTGTGATTCATAAATATCAAACCAACCTGTGAAGTTTGAACCTACAAAATATTTACCATCGTCATCTGGACGACTTTCTATAGTTACTTCACCAACTTCTTCAAAGCTTTCGAATGCGGCTTTAATAGCGTCAGGTAAATCTCCTAATTTAGCAACTCTATCTGCGATTGTAATTTCATTACAATAAGATTTTACTAAAGTCCTATATCCAATATCGTTAGCCTGAGTTAAGTCCCAAGCGTTAAAATCTTCAGGAATTTCTGAGTCTTCTGTTCCGAAAGGAATAATAACAACTTTACCCTTTATGTTTCTAACTGCAACGAATTCGGTAACATCAGGGCAATATTCTTCATTCAAATCCCTAATCAAAGAATAGAGTACAGGCTTTTCAGGATCTTTAGAAGCCATTGCAACTACTTTAATTTCGTCCAATATACCCCAGTTACCGTTAGGGTCATCAGTAAGGTCTTTATCCTCATCTACATAAGAGAAGCTAATATCCTCACCTAATGTTAAAATATGCTGAGTGTTATCAAGAGGACCTCTTGTATCACCGGTTACATCTAATTCGAGTGTAACTACCTGATCGTGTCTATCTTCTACATCGTCGTCTAAATCAAAACTAACAGGTGCATCTGTTAAGTGACCTAACTGAATAGTATTCTTTGTAGTATAAACAGAATCAATAAAATCGTATGTTAAAGTATTATTTGAATCTATTGAATTTACTTTTGAATCGTGGTTGTTAGGGAAATTGTTTCCGTTAGGTTTAGCACAAACATAAACTGTCTGTCCTCTCATACCATCATAAATCCAAGTATCCTTTGAGGTGTCAATATAAACTTCTCTTGGATTATCACCTTCTGCTTTTGCTTTCTTTGAATCTTTTGTAAGGTAATCAAACTTACCCCTATTCTGTATATTTACAATCTCATCCGGGTTTACATAATTTGTAGCAACACCAATACAGAATTCATCAACGTCAGGGTCGTATACCTTTACATATGGAAGAGTATCATTTGCTCTTGTATCATCGTCAGCAAAATCTCTTGCCTGACAAATAGCTACAGGTTGGCCTCTTAAAATAGTTTCTTTTGCGTAGTATCTAGACATTGGTACTACCCAACATTCTGTACCATCCTTATCTACATACTTAAAATTTCCAGTTCTTTTTGAAATAAAAGTTGTACCTGGCTTCAAAAAAGCCTTATCTTTGATTTTAGACTCCATCAGGATCTCCTATTTTTCTAATTAGTGGAGAGGGAACCCTTTTTGGTTAAGCGGGTCTATATTCTAATTATGAAACTAGTCTCACTTGAATTTGAAAATTTTATGTCTTTCAAGAAAAAGAAGTTCGATTTATCCAAACCATTAAACATTATTTGCGGAAGAAACGGTTCAGGAAAATCTTCTATTTTGGAAGGCTTAGCACTTTCCTTTCAGGTTAAGGAAAGAAATAATTCTGTAGGTGCGTATATTAGAAAAGTCCCTACTGAATTAGAAGAGAATAAACCTAAGAAAGCAATAGTAATACTCAAAGCAGAATACCTCGGAAAACCATTAACCATTAGGTCTGAGTTTTCTGAAACAGGTGGAAGAAAGATTACTCGCCTTGTTGAGTATAATGGGGAAACGTATAAGAATACCGCCGGAAACAAATTCCTTTCTAAATTCTTTACAGAATCTAAAATGGAGTTAGCATTCTCACTTCAAGGTAATGATAGATACTTAACCACATCCGGTGCTGTAAATCTTAAAAACTTTATGGGACTCTTAAACCTTTGTTACGATGAAAAGTTTAAGTCATTGGGAGAAATGAATAAGGAAATAAACTCTCAATATAATACAGTCTCTGTTAAATATCACGAAGTAATTGGTAAGGTTAAAATGTTGGAAGATTTACAAATTGACCTTACAAAGAAGATTAGTGAAATATCAATATTCATAAAGAACAATCCTAAAAAGTCCGCCGATGAACTTCTTAGAAAATTGGAAGATATGAAGGAACAACAATTCAAGTTGAATAAGTATGTTTCTGAATATAATTCTAAATTGGATGAATATAACAATTATATTAGAAAAACTTCTTTAGCAAAATCCCACATCGAAAACCTTAAGAAAGATATTGCAGATCTCGATTTAACAGAAGCACCTTCTACAGTAGAAGAAGAAAAAAGATTGGATGCAATTATTGTAGAAATAGATAAGGGCCAAACTAAGCTTTCAAATATTAGGGAAGCATCTATTCATATTGATGCTAAGATTGCTGAATGTCTTAAAAACTTTAACCTTATAAAGAATGGTCGGTGCCCCGTATGTAAATCTATTCTCGAAGCAGAAAAACTTTCTAAAGACGATCAGGAAATTAAAGAATTACAGAAGGACCTCGAAGCTCATAAAAAAGAATTTACCGAAGTTAATAATGAACGTAATGAATTTATAAAGGAAAAGCAAGATCTTGTAACTAAGATAGAGCTTGCTAAACGTAAAAAGGTTACTTATGAACATAACCTTGAAATGAAACAGAGCCTTGAGAAATCCCTTATTAAAGCACAGGAGGATGAAAAAGAGTTATTGGAGCACCCTGTTGCAATGCCAGACCCTGTTGAGGATAAAGAGTTGAAGGATTTGAGAAATATTATCTCTCAAACAGAATCCGAGATTAGTAAGATTGCAGACTTTAATAATGAGGTTAATTACGAAAACAAAAAGCTCGATGAGAACTTAAAGAGTTTGGAAGAGTATAAAGGAAAAGTTGAGGAGACTAAAAATGAAAGGGATAAGTTAAATGCGGAAAAAGAAAAATATGAAGACCGCTTAAACATTATTGCAGATTCGAATTACATCTTAGGTGCTGTTCCTAAGAAGTTCTTAAACGGTATTATTATTCCGGTACAGAATAAGGCAAAGGTTGTAGTTACAAAGTTTGGTTATGACTTTAGAATTAAGTATGACGGAGAAGGTTTATTCTTTGAATTAGGAAAGAATACGGAAGACGGAATTGTTTGGCTTCCATATCAATCACAATCTTCGTTCGAAAAGATTATGACCAATATTGCATTTATTATTTCAATGCAATCTTATTTAGGATTACCTTTTATGACTGCAGATGAAATAGATAACTCAGCCGACCCTATAAATATTAAAATATTCAAAAACTTAATGGATGATTTGAGTAATGAGTTGCAAGTAGTTTTGATAACTCACGATGCTGATTCCTTAAGTGAATATATACAAAACGAAAGAGTTTCTTTCACAAATCTAGGTACAGGAGGTGGTTTAGTTGAAAAGCCTGGTAAATAACGTAGCAATACTTACAGAGATACCTGTTGACGTTGTAAGAGAAGTTCTTGAGACAACTAGGCAAGTAGCTTTGTTAAGGTATATGAGATCCGGCGGGACTATTGAAGATCCTTGTTTCGGAGAGTTTGAAGTAGTTGATGGAACTTATGTAGAGTTTATAATGTCACCAGAGTTTAAGAAAGAACTTAAACTTATAAATGAAGACCCACAAAAGTTTATCAAAACCAAGATTAGAAAAAAGACAAAAGGAGAGGTGAATGAATAGGATAGTTGAATACGGAAGAGAAGCTCAGGAAAAGATACTTGCAGGTATTGACAAAGTAGCAGATGTTGTTCAATCCACTTACGGTCCTATGGGTAACAATGTTATTATCTACACCGGTGGCTATGAACCTCTTATTACAAAGGATGGTGAAACTGCGGGTAATTCTGTAGATAGTGATGATCCATTTGAGCGCATCGGTGTATTGCTTGAAAAAGGTGTAATCAGTAAGGTTAATGAAATTACAGGTGATGGTTCTACAACAACCGCGCTTTATTCTCGTGCATTGTTTAGACAGGCATTTAGAATTCATAGCCTTGGATTTAATCCTAAAGAAGCTCGTAAGGGTATGAGATTTGCTTCCGACGAAGCTGTTAAATTCCTTAAGAGTAAAGTAGTTTCCGTTACAGGTGAAAGAGTAAAAGAAATTGCAAAACTTTCTTCAAACGGTAATGAAGAAATCGCAGATTTGCTTATGCAGGCCTTCAAACTTGTAGGCGTTGATGGTATGGTAAGGATGGAAGATTCTTATAGAAGAGATGGTTCTTCTTATGTTGAGCCAACTGTAGGAATCAATTGGAGTGCTAAAATGATCTCCGAAGTATTCATTGGAGATGCGGCAAAGAACGAAACAGTTATCAAAGATCCTTACATTTTGTTACTCGGGTTTATTTTGGATGATTGGGAGAAGGTAGCACCTATTGTTAATCTTGCGCAGTATGGTGATAAACCTTTAGTAATTATTGCACCTAACTTTAACCCAGCAGTAATCCAGAATGCAGTAGCATCAAAAACAATGTTGGTTATGGGCCCTCCAAAATCCGATGGTGAATATAAAGACCTTGCAGTATTACTTGGAACTACTGTAGCTACTGACTTAAACGTTCTTCAGAATAAGATTACTGAATTGAAACATTTGGGTTCAGCAAAGAGTATTACAGCAACTCTTAAAGATGTAACAATAATCCAGAAGGAAGAACTTACCGAAGAAGAAGCTAAGGTATATTCGGAATACGTAGAGAGTCTTAAGAAAGAATTAAATACAGCAGACACTCTTACCGAAACCGCAAACGAGAATTTGAGAAAGCGTATTGCAAAGTTCTCAGGTGGTATTGCTACAGTTTATGTAGGTGGAAAGACTTCTACAGAAAGAGAAGAGAAATGGGATGCAATTGAAGATGCATTAAACTCTTGTCAGAGTGCATTGGAAGGGGGTGTTCTTCCTGGTGGTGGAATGGCAATGTTAAGAACTGCAGAGTATCTTAGTAAACATACACCTAAGAAAGAAAGCAAGGACTTTATCGAAGGTTATAACGCGGTAATCGAAACACTTAGGGTTCCTGCAACAATATTGCTTCAAACTGTATTCCCTGATGATTATCAGTACATTTTACAGAAACTTGCAAAGTGTAAAGATTTCTATTATGGAATAGACTTAACTACAGAAAAGTATGGAAACCTTATTGATATGGGTATTATCGATGCAGGTATTATTGAATACACTTGTATTGATTACACCTGTTCACAGGTAGGTGCATTCTTACTTTCATCGGGTGTTATAGTAAATGGAACTAATAACATAACACACGGTTATAATAGTGAAAAGATAATGAGGAGCTAACCATGGATAAGAACCTATTAAACTATGCAGGACAAATCACAAATGGGGAACAAGGTAATCTTTATCAGAACTCCTTGGTTTATAAAAAGCCCCCACAGTTTTGTGTAAGACCATATTGGTATATATCAAACGGAACTGCAATTTCTGCACCTACTAAGACTGTAAGGATTGCAGACGATGATTATAATTATATTGACTATTTGGAAGCAACTACCAACATCAATTGCTATACTTATAGAAGTGAAGCGGCTTTGGACATCATAAGAGACAAGATTAAGAAGTCGTATGAAAAGATAGAAAAGGCTGGAGGATATAATGGAAACTAATCAATGGTCAATCTCTCAGAGACCAACAACCCTTGATGCAGTTACTGGATGTAACTCAATTAAAGAACTTGTTCGTACATCAATTAAAAAGAAGGAATGGCCAAGAGCTATCCTTCTTACAGGAAAGTATGGAACAGGAAAAACAACAATGGCTAAAATCATTGCACAGACAATGGTTTGTAAACATTTGGATGAAAATGGAAATCCTTGTTGTGAATGTAAAGATTGTAAAGCAATCATCGATGAAACATTTACCCGCGATGTAAAAATGATCGGCGGTGAGTCTATCAAGAAAGGGGATAACGGTGCAGATTCTATTATGGAAGCCGTTAAGATTCTTGTAGACAGAGCAAAGACACAGCCGGTGTTCGGAGATAAGAAAGTTATTATCTTTGAAGAGATTCAGCAGTTAGTTTCTCAGAATGATAAAACAAATCCTATCAATGCGCTTTTGAAGATTATGGAAAAGCCAAACAGTAAAACTTATTGGATTTTTACTTCGATGGCTCCTCTCCCTCCAAGCGGATTTACTTCTCGTTGTACAAAGTTTAATTTTGCAGAACCTTCAAATACAGAAGTTCTTAAATTCCTTTATAACGAATCAAGAAAGATTATGTATGCTGAAAATGAAGGTGACGAAAAGATTCCTTTGTTACAGTATCTTTTGAATACAGCAGGCGAGAATTTCTGTAAGGAAGGTATGTTTGAAATCGCCAAAGCCGCAAACTACAGTTACAGAGATGCACTTCAGATTTTACAGGAAGTAGTTACAACTAAGAATTTTGATATCGGAGGAATTCGTTCTCGTTACGGAACAGTTCAGGAAGAGAATATAATTCATATTCTTAGGTTGATTGCAAGGGGCGCAAAGGAAGATAAGGTTTTGGATATCCTTTCACAAATCGATAATACAAACTATATGCAGTTGTATTACATCGGTGCTATGATGATTAAGGATGCCGAAACATTTAGAACATTCGGAAAGCTTATTAAGAAGACTTCGGTTAAGAATAAGGAGACAGGAGAATCCGAAGAAGTTGTTAAAGTAATAACTAAGGGTTCTTACGAAGCTGATGAAGCTTATGAATTTGCAAACGCTCCTAACTATCAGAAGATTAAGAGAGCTTTCGAATTCTTCTCAATGTGTAACAATCCTTCAAAGGATATCTTGATTTTGAAATTGCTTAGTTGTTATAACGATAACTAATAAAAGTTAGGAATTTAGGGTAACTTCGGTTACCCTTTTCTTTTGCCTTAAAAAATTTTAAGCATAATAAAAGGGATCTGATCGATCCCTTTCTTTATGAGTAATTGAAATATTATCTATTTCTCATTGGACGGCGTCCTGTGAAAGAAGGTCTACGTCCTGCTACTCTTCTTGCTGATTTTCTGTTCTGAGCTTCGCGGATAGCCTTTTTAGCTTCCTCAAGTCTCTTGTTCTTTTCACGTTCAGCAATACGAGCTTTAGCTTCTGCTACTCTTTTGTTTTTACCTGCTGATTTAGATTTGTCAGCATTGAGTCTCTGTCTTACAACTTTTCTTGATTCAAAGAATTCGTCGTCGAAGTCCTCATCACCTGCATCGTCATCATCATCTGCGCCGTCATCGTCGTCGTCGTCAGATCCTTCATCTTCGTCTACACCCAAAGCCTTTCCAAGTTCTTCAACCTGTGCCTTAAGTTCGTAGTACTGATCGATAGCCTCAGACATATCTGTTTCATCTTCTACATCATCGTCTTCAACTTCGATGTCTTCATTCTCGTCTTCGTCATCCTCTGCTTCACGGATGGCTCTTCTGATATTTCTAGGTGCAAGACGAGTTGCTCTGCTAGAAGCACCAGATTCTCTTAATGAACTAGTTCTTTTCATTTATGATTCTCCTATTAGGATATGTGCACATATCCTATATCTTTTAATTAGTGAGAATGCTTGGCAAATGTAGATAATTTCAATAGGAGTTTAATAATTTCGCGGTTGGAGAGGTTTTCACATAAAGCCTCAAAGGTGATAGGATCGTAACGCGGTTCAGCGTTTTTGTATAAGAAGTTTTGTATTTTTACATAAGAAGTTCTTGAGATATCTACAAACATAGAGTTAGTATCTTTAACGAACTGTAATTGATTCTTAGGAACTTTAGCGAGGATTACATAATCTTCATCTAATGGTTTAATGATTAAGGATGTTTCTACCTTATCGATAAAATCATTTATACCGGTAATGTAAACACTTAAATCCATAGACTTCAAAACATAATGAATAATGTCGTGGTTTGTTTTATTCTCAAACATTAGTTTAAGATCGAAAACCTTTTCTGTAGTATTTGTCTTGTTATTAAGTATAGTTAAAATATCCAAATCATTGAGACTTGCTTTATAACCCTTCTTCGGATAATGTTTAAGCGCATTATTTAATTTAATTGTAAAGTCTATTTTTCTGTCATCAACCATTCTCTTATTCCTTCTACTTTTGCAATAGCCATTTCACCTACATCGTCAAATTGACCCATAGGTTTTAATGTAGTATATTTTCCTTTATAACTTTTCCTTATAGATTCTACTGAAGCAATTCCCGGCTCGTCGTTATTATATACATAGCAAACTTCGTCGAATTCATTTAGAATTTCTTTCTGTTTATTTGTAACTGTTGCACCAAAGATTGTTGTAGAATTTTGAATTCCTGTAAGTGAACGGAATGCTAAACAATCCATTAAACCTTCAAGTATATAAAGTTTTTGATGTCTATTTAATTTTGAATCTTCATATAAAAGATTTGTGGAAGAGTTTTTAGGATAAAGACATTTATTAACTGAACTCTTAAATGATTCTGATTCCTGTCCAGTGAAAGGATATCTCATTTCCAAAGATGAAAGTTTTCCTTCCTTATTGTAAATTGGAATCATAACGCGATTCATTACTTTATACTTTTTCTCTTTTCCTTCATCGTCTACATAAACGATTTCAACTCCACCATACCATATGCCAGCGGCTTTTGCTACTTCGGGTTTAATTCCTCTATAGTCCATCCACTTAGTATAATTTTCTGCAACATATGGATAACGGAATTCATTTATTGTAAATGTCTTTGGAATGTTTTTAGTTACTTCAAATCTTTTCTTTGCAAGATTGATTAACATATCTGCTGTAAGAGAATTAGAGCGCTCGAATGGATGTCCGAAAGTATCTTTATATAATTTAACAATACTTCCGGAAGCGCCACAGCTGAAACAATGATAAAGTCCATTTCGTATATCAATACTCATCGATGGATGTTTATCTGTATGGTAAGGGCAGGGTTTATTTCCCTTCACATTTGGAAGGTCATAAAACCCGCAGTCATAAAACATTTGTCTATATTCATCGTCAGTGTATAAGATCTTAGCCAAAATACATTTGCTCCTTATATTGAGATTATAGTATTATTTTTTATCTTATTCCTTTGAAACAGAAAGGATGGTAGAGATCCTTTCTTTTTCTTTATCAATTAAAGATTCTTTCTTTTCTGGTCTCTTAAATTCGTGTTTACAAATACAACCCGCAAAGGCTGTAATAGGACAACCTTCAAAGACCTCACCATTTATAGTCTGTTTCTTCGATCCACAATACTCACACCAATCGCAAGTGAATTTAGGAGTTGTTGGTTGCAACTGAACAGCGTTTTGACTGAAATCAAATTCACCAATATTTGCATCAGTTTCTTTAAGTTCGTCTATTGCTTTCTTTACATCTTCTGCCTTAAACTTAACCTGCTTAAGTGAGTTGGTATAATCTTCTTCAAGCCCCTCAAGTAAAGGATAGAAAACATAAATCTTAAATCTGTCCGCGATTGTTTTACAAGATTCTTCAATATCAGTTCCAACCAATCCTAAAGCAGTAGCCTGAACATATGCATAAACTAACAACTGTGCTTTATAATTAGAGTTATTTGCTTTCTGTGGAGTCTTATAATCGTAGATACAATAGTTACCATCTTCCAACTCTTCCAACAAGTCGAGGATTGCAGTAGTAACTACTTCTTCACCATCCGGCCTCTTAAATAAAGTAAGTTTGTATTCCTTTTCTGCATAAAGGATTGAATTTCTTTTATCCAAGTAATCGTGCTTAAAACTGAGCCATCTTTTCAATCCGAGCTTAAGTCTATACTCTTTTGCAACCTGAATGGATAATTTGTTTTTCTCCATAGCGGTTTTAAGTATTTTCAAAACTTCTTCTTCTGGAACAGTTTTCTTAGGAATAGATTTATCTTTACAAGGAACGAGAGTATTTTCGAATTTAACTTCATCCCAACCAGGAATGTAATTTTCATATTTAAGAATGTCTTCGAAACACTGGTGCATTACCAATCCTTTCGCAGTAACATCTTCCTTCTTATCATCTGTAGGGACCCACTTATCTATATACTTATATTTGAATTCAAGTTTGCAGTCCTTAAAGATTTTCATTTTTGAAACAGAAATGTTGCTCATAGCTTATCCTTCTATAATTCGTTTTGAAGTCGTAATATCCAAATACGGCTTGAGTATTGTAAGAATGGTTGAGAATACAAAGGACCTTACATCCCTTCCTTTCATTACCAAAATGTCTAACCCTCTCTTACTAAGGGTGGTAGGTCTTTCAGATTTGGTGCCGATTACTACCCAATACTTTTTGTTTCTTAGCTTCCTTAAAAGCTTATGTGAAAACTTTTTAGAATAAACTTTTATCACTGTATCTTTATAATAAAATGACAATCTCTTACTAAAAAGTCTTTGGGAAGTATTAACGTAATGAGTAAAGTTTTCTAACTCATCTTTTACTATAGCTTCGTCTATATTATCCCATAAGAAATATAGCTTTTTTGAGGACATAGTTTACCCCCTAAATTAAAAATTGGGGTCCTTTTCGGACCCCAAGATATGAGTAGTTTATCGTATTATTTAGACTCTGGGGTTGGTTCAGAATCTACTTTTGCTTCCTTAACTCCCTCTACTTTCTTTTCTGCAAAGATAGGGAAGAGTCTTACGTTTCCGAAGATTCCTTTCTTACGCATATCCCTAATCCATTCTGCGTAACAAGCCTTACAAAGAACTTCCTGCTCCGGATAATCAATCATATCCTCGCCATGCTTATAAACACGAACGAAATTGATCATCTGACAAGCACCTGTAATATCTCCGTGCTTACTACAGTAAGCTTTCATTCCTTTGAATTCCTGACCTTCTGGAGGGGTTACTGCATCTTCTTTTTCTTTAAGAGTGGCAACCATTTTATTGAAGACTTCGTCATCTACAGTAAAGAGTGGAACCTCGAAAGTCTTTTCTTCTACTACTTCTTCAGTCTTTTTCTCAGACATACTTTTCTCCTTTTATTTTATATAATAGTTTGATTAACTTAATAATTCCCCTTTGTTACATACAGGGGCAAATGAGTAAACGGAATCATCTTCCGATTCCATTGAATCCTTATTCTCAGGATATTGCATATCATAATAACTTCTAACTAAAGTTAAGTTCATTGACATAAATCCCTTATTGAACATATACTCTACATCTTTAATTACGTAAAGCCCATTTAATGCAGAATAAGCATAAAGAGTATTTACATAAGTTTGAGTTCCTGCAGAAACTAATTTTGCGGTACCTTCAGGGAAAGTAGGGCGAGCTCCTTTAACTCTAATCTTAAGCATTTGACTTAAGGATTCCGACATTTCATTATAAACTTCAACACTCGCATTTCTTGCAGGTCTATTTGAAACCATCTTACCCGCGGTCGCATCTGTAAAGAAAAGCATATTCTCCATTACAGGGAATACTGAATGATCCTTATCGCTTGGAGTAGTTGTAGTAATATTTACTAATTTGAAGTTACCCAAATCATTAGGGGAGAAAAGATAATTCTTAACTTTGAGATCCTCGAAGTCTCCTTTCTCCCCACAATTGATTGCATAGTTATCCGCTTTAAGATTTAATATTCTTTTCTTATCAACGCCCTTTTGTGTTAAGCCTAAATCCACAGATTTGTTTTCAGGAACTGAACCTAAATCAATGCAAGACTTAATATTGTCTCCTTTCTTTGAAGCAGAGTTAGTACTTAAGAATCTTGCAATATTATCCAATCCTATAAAGAAATAAGGTTTACTGTTATCAATTAAAGTATTTTCCAAAACAGTCTTTTGAATAAATCCTACAGAAGTATCTGCGATTGAACGGAAACTATTAAATGAGTGATCCGATTTTTCTATTTCTCTATCAAACCTAGATAAATAAACATCCCCATTTAATACATCGTTGATTACGTCACCGGCATTCTTATCTTTATAAGATTTTCTTTGATTTGTAATTTTTGCTAAATCTGCGATATAAGTTAGGTAAACACTAATCCTCATACCACCCTCTGTACCTTTAACAGTCCAGAATTCTATATAAAAATCTAAAACACATTTATGTATCTTATCAAAGTAAATTGTAATTGGGCAGTTCTTACCCCTATGTAATCCTAAGGCATCTGGTGTTAAATATAGAGATGTAAAAGAGATACAAGCATTTGGAAAAGGATTTTCAATAGAAGAAAAAATATTATAAGTTAGGTCACTAATACCTTTTCCAACGAAGTCCTCTATAAAAGATTCCATTGTCATAAATTATATAGTCCACCAAACTAATTAAATCTATGATCGATAACATCTCAGCATTAAGGGGTCAGAAGAACGATAATGGATTTTCAGCAACCCCGTTAGGAGTTCCACTAACAGGTGGTAACTTTGTTCCTAATGCGCATTTTAATAATTTTAAGAAAGTAAATCGCGATATCAATATTGATGTACCTTCTACAATAGAAATGAATCAAAGGGCTAAGAAAGATAGTTCTATTAACGTCGCCGCCCTTGTTCAACCTTCTAATGAAAAATTACACATTCACTTATCCGATGAAGAAGCAGAGGTTATTGACGATCTTAACTCTGCCGTAACTAAACAACTTATTAAACAATTCTATGAAGCTTATTCTCAGCCGGTAGGTATGAAGGATATAGAATACAGATTGGGTGCAGTAACAAACGTAGTACCCTCTGTACATAATGTTTTACCAGCAGGTTCAGGTAAAGTAGTTGCAGACGATCAAACAGCTTCTTGGAGAGTTGGTATAAATTATGAATCGGATATCTTTACAGGTTTGTATACAAGAGATGGTAACACTCCTATCAACTATAGATATACATCTTATGCCTTCCCTCCTTTTGTTCCTAAGGGATTAAATTATGTAAACAGACGTGCAACAGCCGGAGATGTAAATTATTATTACAAAGAAGAAAATAAAGATTTCGATATTTACAACCTTTTGTATAGAAAGAATTCAGCAACCGTAAGGGGTTTAAGCTTTAAGGGTATTAACGATAATATCAATACTTTGCAATTCCTATCTAATAAAGCATTAGGTATTGAAAGTACATATATAAATGAATGGGACTTATCTATTTATATTCAGGAAGGTTTGGTAAGACAAACTAAAGTTCAAGTTGGTAATGAAACTTTAATCTTACCTGAATACGTAACTACTTTAACATTTGGTTTATTAAGGGATTGTCCTATTCCTGAAAACGAAAAGAATTCTAATCCTCAATCTGCAGATTTAGATACTATCACTCCTTGGGCTTCTTTCAACTGTGCAGTATCTACAAGAAGTGCAGTAGATGATTTAGTTTTATCTAATGCCGCAAACGAATTAAATTATGAGATTCGAAAATATCCTATGTCCGCTTTCTGGAGACCCCACGATAGTGGAAATAACTTACAATATTATACTTACTATGTAAAAGTTGATGATTGGGACGAAGCAGGTAATCCTATAAAGGTAGACCAACTTAGATATTCTGATATGAACGTATCTGAGTATATTGACAACTTATTCGCTTATAGGGATACAGGTTTAATTTACGTTCCTGAAGATTGGAAAGTTAAAAATGCTCATATGAAATATACACCTGAAAGGTTGCACGGTAGTTCATATTTAAGTTATTCAAGAGTTCCTTTCGAATATGTATTACAAAATGCAGATGATAGGGATGCTGTACTTTCAGGCTGGAATGCAACTAACTCAGATGGTGACCCTTTAAGAATAGGACAGAATAACGACTGTGTAAAGAATAATGCATATGCCTATCTTCCTTTCTGGAAACAATTCTTCTTTAGTGCAGAAGATGGTTTAGGTGAATTAGATAGATATTGGCAGGAATTACTTGCTAGTGGAAAGCAGGAAAATAGTATCCTTGATGTTGCAGATGATATTATTGGTATTGCAACAGAGGGTAATGAACCATTTAGAAAGTATAAAGAAAGACAATATGAAAACTTCTTAATGGCAGGTTATAATTCTTCGGATCCTAACGCCAATCCTTTCGTTGCAAAATATCAAGAGTCTGAGGAATATGGTAACATTAAGATTAGGGTATTTAAGTGGACGGTAGAAATCCCTAAAACCAAACTCCTTAATATGTTCTTCAATAGGAATAAGGTTACCAATAAGGCAATGGATTCTTCTAAATCTGTTGACGGTCCTTTAGACTTACCTGAAGTAAATACAGCAGTAGGTGCCGCAAAGAAGAGAAAACAACCTACAACTACCAACCCTAACGACACTGGAAATAATGAAACTGAAACCTACGAGATGGATGATAGTGAAGAGTTAGGAGCTTCAATTACTTACGCAGATGGTGTAAACAACCATAGCCCATTCTTATATGGGGGACCACACGGTAAATACTATTCTCCTAATACAGTAGAGGGTTATTGTCAATTCCAGAATGAAGTATTAGAGACCGTTCCTACAATGGATGCGTCTTGGGCATACAACTACAGATACGCAGGTAAAAATAAACCTACTATTTCTGTATTAAATACTAAAAACTTTAAGGCAGGAAACTACTGTGACTCTAAAATCCTTTTAGGTCTTTCAGAAAGAAATGCCGCTTACAACTTAATTCAAAAAGATGCTGACCCTGAAATTACAATTCCATACTCAGGAACCTATTCCGGTCAATATTTAACTACATCTTCAGCCGCTTGGGAACCTGAGATTTGTATTGGTATTTGGAAGTGGAGACACTGTTGGAGACTTTGGATTCCTAAGAGATACATTTTCTTGGAAGCAAGGTTTAGAAACTATTGGCCAATCCTTAGTGTATATGGTAAATGGAATTGTCAATATTGGAGTAATAGAGGATTTACAAATACTGTTAGTATTTCTAAACGGATGAAACTTTCTTACATCCTTAAAGATTCTCAGTCGGATTTAATTATGATCCCTTGTATGAATAATGAAAGGATGGATGATACCGCATCTAGAATTTCTCAGGCAGAGGTTACTGATAATAACAGAGCATTTAACAACTCTGGTTATTATGATAAAGACGGTATGTATAAACTTGGTAACAAAGGAACTACATCTAACTCTGATAAGGCATTAGGAACTCAAGTAAGATATTTAATTGCAGAAAAGAATAATACAATTTATGAATGGGGAAGATATTGGAACTGTTACTATAGTGGTTATTCGGATTACGATAAAGTAAAGGAAAATATTTATAAATATGCAGGCGCCTCTGGAAATCTTTCTAAACCATTTACCGTATCTGTTCCTATCAGAAATGGTAGAAATGGTAATGTAATAGAAGTTGTAACAGGTAATGCAAGAATTCAAAAAGCTATCGGTGTAACTTACGTTCAGGAATTAAGAGTAAGATGGGTAAGATGGCAACCAAGACACTGGTGGTGGTACGGATGGTACTGGTGGGGTCATAACCATTGGCCATATTATTGGTGGAGCCGTAGATGGTATTGGTGGCCATTTAATAGATACTTTATGAGACCTATTTATTATTGGATTACCAAACCTGTTGAAATGGATACATACAGTTTGTATTTATACCCAAACGAAGTTAAACATATTTTACCTGCAAGGTCTATAATTCCAACTCCTAATAATGAGAATTGGAGAAACAAAAACTCTGACCTTATTGTAAACAGATGGGGTGTTGATATTACCCAAAGAGTAAGTAACTTAAGTTCTTATTGGCCATTTACATCTTCATTTAGAAGTAGATTTGGTAATTATGAAACAGTATTCGTTCCAGGTCAGAAATGGTACAATACCTCATTTAATAGGATTCTTCATTGTAAGGGTATATTGTTTGGAGACATCTTCCAAAACTATATGGATAATGGGCATCAAGTTATCTTTAGGGGTGGTTCTGGATTTAGATATCTTTACGACCATGGTTGGGTAAATTGGTACGAGTATAAACACTTATTTGATATAGGTTTCTACTTATACGAATCTAATACAACCGAGTTAGCTAGACAAAGTTATGTAACTTATCAATCTCTTTATACAGTAGCCGCTTCAACTACAAGGGTTGCGGATTACGAATTGACTGCCTTAGTAAGAGACTTATGTACATTCCCTGCAGTATTAAATATTGCGGATGCAGGTAATCCGGTAGTTAAGAGATATGCTTACTTTAATGTAATTGATGTATTTGATTCGTTTATAGAAGTTGCAAGAACTCAAGTTAAATGGCTTGAACAAATGAGGCAATACTTTGCAAAGAATACAAATGATGCTTTAATTTATAACAC
>ODAI011085003.1_pt1 | contig 69249 bp, 56 predicted proteins | sample 1539321 | NCBI WGS metagenome assembly ODAI01 (sample SAMN02144231, study PRJEB22623) | gut metagenome | biome: sheep rumen | host: Ovis aries | place: New Zealand
GAAACTCGTTTCAAGCGACATTATCGGTATGAAGTTCGGTTCACTGTTCGATGCTAACCAGACCATGGTAAGCAAGATCGGTGACGGCAACTCTCTCGTTCAGGTTGTGGCTTGGTATGACAATGAGAACTCTTACACTTCTCAGATGGTTCGCACCATTAAGTATCTCGCAGAACTCAAATAAGATTTCTTATTTTCAGTGAAAATAATAGCCGTCCGATTTTGTCGGGCGGCTTTTTTTATGTATTTTTGTCGGCAGAATGAAGAATATGGTTACTATCCTTGGACCAACAGCCAGTGGAAAAACACAGTTGGCGGCGCGCCTGGCGGCTGTCACCCATGGCGAAATCCTGTCTGCCGACTCGCGGCAGGTATACAGGCGCATGGACATCGGCACAGGAAAAGACCTGGCCGACTATGTCGTTGACGGAAAGAAGATTCCTTATCATCTGATAGACATCTGCGAACCGGGAACGAAATATAATCTTTTCCAATACCAACAGGATTTTCTTCAGGCCTACGAGGATATTCTGGGCAGAGATAAAACGCCCATTCTATGCGGCGGTACGGGGCTGTATATAGAGTCAGTGCTGAAAGGCTATGCCTTGTCGCCTGTTCCGCAGAACGCAAAACTGCGTGAGCAACTGGCCGATAAGCCGTTGGACGAACTCACCACGATGCTGTTGGAACTGAAGAAACAGACAGGCTCGAACATGCACAACCGCACGGATGTGGACACAGTGCAGCGTGCCATCCGTGCCATTGAGATAGAAACATACAATCTGCATACGCCGATGCCCGAAAGGCCATTCCCCCAGATACCCTATATTATTATAGGTGTGAACATCGACCGTGAGGAGAGAAGGCGAAAGATAACACAGCGATTGAAGCAGCGACTGGAAGGCGGGATGATTGATGAGGTGAAAGCGTTGCTCAAGAGCGGTATTCATGCCGACGACCTGATCTATTACGGTCTGGAATATAAGTATGTCACGGAGCACATTATCGGCATACTATCATTCGAAGAGATGTTCCGCCAGTTGGATATAGCCATTCACCAGTTTGCCAAAAGGCAGATGACCTGGTTCAGGGGCATGGAAAGGCGCGGCTTCCACATCCATTGGATTGATGCCATGCTGCCTATGGAAGAGAAAATACAACAGATTCTGGAATTAAAAGATAACGGTTATGTCAGTGGAGAAGAATAGGTGGGGCATACTCTATTGCCCGAAGCGCGATATTTTCCGCCCACAGAAAAGGTGGGAGAAGATAGAGAAATGTCTGAATGCACGCCAAATCGCATTCGACAAAGTGCAAAGTGAGAATTCTTCAAGCGTAGAGCGCCTTTGCAAGATGATGATTAATAATGGCTATAAAACCATTGTTATCGTGGGAGGCGACTCTGCTCTCAACGATGCTGTAAACTGCTTGATGCAGACTTCCAAGGAGTTGCGCGATGAGATTGCACTCGGAGTGATACCGAATGGAGTGATGAACGACTTTGCCCATTTCTGGGATTTCAAGGAAGGCGACATCGAACAGACCATTGAATGGCTGGCGCAGCGGCGCGTGAGGAAGATAGATTTGGGATGCATCCGCTATACCAACAGAAAAGGAGAGAAATGCCACCGGTATTTCCTGAATTGTGTGAACATCGGCCTGATTGCCTCTATCATGAATCTTCGCCGGCAGACGCGCCGCCTGTTTGGCTCACGTACGCTCTCCTTTATCTCGTCGTTCCTGCTGATGATATTCCAGCGAATGGAATATAAAATGCACCTGAAAATCAATTCAGATGTCATTCAACGCAAGGTGATGACCGTGTGCATCGGCAGTGCGCGAGGCTATGGGCAGACCCCCAACGCCGTTCCTTACAACGGCATGCTTGACGTGTCGGTGGTCTATCATCCACAAGTGGCGCAACTGATTGAAGGTTTTTATTTACTATTTACCAATAAGTTCCTGAACCACAGAAGTGTACATCCATATCGTACACGCGAGGTTGAGGTGGTTGAAGCCGCACATGCCATGGTGGGAATTGACGGGCGACTGATGAATTCGCCAGAAGGATCATACATGATTAGCATAGAACAGGAGGTGATCAATTTCCTGATTCCCGCATAAAAGAAACAGAAGAGTAGTCTCTGTTTGTCGTGGAAAAGTCATGCTTAGCATGGCTTTTCCTGCTTATTTACCATCATAAATACTAAAATAAGCCCTTTTTTCACAAAAACACGCTTATTTATTTTGCGTTCAGCAAAAAAATGCTTACTTTTGAACGTAAATTACAGTCAATTCATAATAACATCAATCATAATTAATAACCTATGAGTTATCTTCGTTTTGAAAAAGCCCTGATGACGAATTTGGAAGAGTCGTTGCCGCGCGAGTTGTTACGTACCAACCGCTCGGGAGCCTATTCTTGTTCGACGATTGTTGACTGCAACACGAGGAAATACCATGGTTTGCTCGTTGTTCCCATACCGGAACTCGACGATGAAAACCATGTGCTGCTTTCCTCATTAGATGTTACAGTGGTTCAGCATGGTGCTGAATTCAATCTCGGACTCCATAAGTATCAGGGAAACAATTACAGTCCTAAAGGTCACAAGTACATTCGCGAGTTTGATTGTGACAAAGTACCTACCACACTTTATCGAGTTGGTGGTGTAGTGTTAAAGAAAGAAGTGGTGTTTCAGCATTATGAGGACAGAATCCTTATACGCTACACACTGGTAGATGCCCATTCGGAAACCATTCTCCGTTTCCGTCCTTTCCTTGCTTTCCGCAGTGTGCGCCAGTTTACACATGAGAATTCCGTGGCAAGCCGTGAATACCATCAGGTGGACCATGGAATCAAGACATGCATGTATGCAGGCTACCCGGATCTCTACATGCAATTCAGTAAGAAAAACGAGTTTATCTTCCAGCCCGACTGGTATCGTGGTGTGGAGTACCCGAAAGAGCAAGAGCGCGGATATGCCTCGAATGAGGATCTCTACGTGCCAGGCTATTTTGAGATGAACATCAAGAAGGGTGAGAGTGTGGTGTTTGCTGCTTCCACCTCGTCAATCAAGGCGAGCGGACTGAAGAAACTGTTCGATGAGGAGGTTGAAAATCGCGCTCCCCGCGACAACTTCTTCCACTGTCTGGTGAATGCTGCTCATCAGTTCCATAACCGTGCCAAGAACGACGACCGCTATCTGCTTGCCGGTTATCCGTGGTTTAAGTGCCGTGCACGCGACACGTTTATCGCATTGCCGGGTCTCACGCTTGCCATTGAGGAGCAGGAGTATTTCGAATTGGTGATGAAAACAGCCGAGAAAGGACTGCGCGACTTCATGAAAGGCAAACCGGTAAGTGTGAAGATCTACGAGATGGAACAGCCCGACGTGCCCCTCTGGTGCGTATGGGCCATCCAGCAGTATGCACGCGAATGCGGTGACGAGAAGTGCTATAACATGTATGGAAAACTGGTGCGCGACATCGTGGAGTTCATAGAGAAAGGAAAGCATCCGAATCTCACCCTTGAAGCCAACGGACTGCTGCGCACAGAGGGAAAAGAGCGTGCCGTTACGTGGATGAATTCCACTGCGAATGGCCGTCCGGTGGTTCCCCGCACAGGCTTTATCGTAGAGTTTAATGCGCTTTGGTATAATGCCCTTAAGTTCTGCGCTAAACTGGCCAAGATGAAAAACGACGAGAAAGCCGTTGAGCATCTGGAGAAACTGGCCGAGCAGGTGAAGGCATCATTCGTTGACACCTTCTTGAACGACTATGGATATCTGTTCGACTATGTGGACGGAAACATGATGGACTGGAGCGTGCGCCCGAATATGATTTTCGCCGTGGCACTCGATTATTCACCGTTGTCGCAGGAACAGAAGAAGAGCGTGCTGGATATCTGCACGCGCGAACTGCTCACTCCCAAGGGACTCCGCTCGCTTTCACCCAAGAGCGGCGGCTATAACCCGATGTATGTGGGACCGCAGACGCAGCGCGATTATGCTTACCACCAGGGAACGGCATGGCCGTGGCTTGGCGGATTCTATATGGAGGCCTGCCTGAAACTATACAAGCGCACACGCATCAGTTTCGTGGAGCGTCAGATGGTGGGCTATGAAGACGAGATGGTGCTCAACTGTCTGGGAACGATTCCTGAGATGTCGGATGGCAATCCGCCCTTCCGCGCTCGCGGCGGCATGTCGTTTGCCATGAACGTGGCCGAGATTTTGCGCACACTCAACATGCTTGAGAAATACACATATAATAAATAAGGAGGCGAGACGATGAAAGTATTAATGTTTGGATGGGAATATCCCCCTCATGTTTTTGGCGGACTCGCCACTGCTAATTATGGTATTTCAGAAGGACTGAAAGCGCAGGGCGACATTGAAATAGCCTTGTGTCTGCCGCATCCCTTCGGTGATGAAGAGCAACATGCTGCCCGCATCATCGCGATGAATGCGGTGCCCATCGCCTGGAGACAGGTTGACCGCGACTATGTGCAGCAAAGAGTGGGCAATATCATGGATCCCGACTATTATTATCGGTTGCGCGAGCATATCTATGCTGACTTCAACTACATGAACGTGAACGATCTGGGATGCATGGAGTTTGCCGGCGGCTATCCTTCTAACCTGCACGAGGAGATCAATAACTACTCCGTGATTGCTGGCGTTGTGGCTCGTACAGAGGAATTTGACATTATTCATGCCCACGACTGGCTCACCTATCCCGCCGGTATACACGCAAAGAACGTGAGCGGCAAGCCTTTGTGCATCCATGTGCATGCTACCGACTTCGACAGAAGCCGCGGCAAGGTGAACCCCACCGTATATGGCATAGAGAAAGACGGTATGGACAATGCCGACTGCATCATGTGCGTGTCGGAACTGACGCGACAAACGGTGATCAATCACTATCATCAGGATCCGCGAAAGTGCTTCACCGTGCACAACGCCGTTTATCCTTTGCGTCAGGAATTGCAAGACATTCCACGTCCAGACCATACCGGTAAGGAGAAAGTGGTGACGTTCTTAGGCCGTATTACCATGCAGAAGGGACCGGAATACTTCGTTGAGGCTGCCAACATGGTGCTTCACAGAACGAAGAACATCCGTTTCTGTTTCGCAGGAAGTGGAGACATGATGGAGGCCATGATCAATCTGGCTGCCGAGCGCGGCATTGCCGACCGCTTCCATTTCCCCGGCTTCATGCGCGGCAAGCAGGTATACGAGTGTCTGAAAGATTCAGATGTCTATGTAATGCCATCCGTTTCAGAGCCATTCGGTATCTCTCCGCTCGAAGCCATGCAGTGTGGAACGCCCTCGATTATCTCCAAACAGAGTGGATGCGCAGAGATTCTGAACAACTGTATCAAGGTTGACTATTGGGATATTCACGCACTGGCCGATGCCATGTATTCCATCTGCAACAACGAGAGCCTCTTCAAGTATCTGCAAGAAGAAGGCAAACGCGAAGTGGATCAGATTACCTGGGTGAAAGTGGGTACCTGGATCAGAGAACTCTACATGAGGACTCTCGGATGGAAATAGCAGCCAGAATTGGTAATTGACAATTGATAATTGAGAACAGATAATAGATAATAGAAAAAGAATAGTTATGAAAACAATATGTTTATATTTTGAGATACATCAGATCATCCATCTCAAACGCTACCGTTTCTTCGATATCGGTACCGACCATTACTATTATGATGACTACGAGAATGAGCGTAGCATCAGCGACATCGCTGAGAGGTCGTACATGCCGGCACTCAACGCTTTCCAGCAGATGATTGCTGAGAATGGAAAAGCATTCAAACTGGCATTCAGTCTCTCTGGTGTTGGCATCGAGCAGTTGGAAATGCACGCCCCGCAGGTGCTGGCAAAACTGCAGGAACTGAACGAAACGGGCTGCGTGGAATTCCTCGCAGAGCCGTTCAGCCATGGTCTTTCGGCTCTTGCTAATGAGGAATGCTTTGCTGAAGACGTGCGCAAGCAGATGGTGAAAATCAAGGAGTATTTTGGAAAAGAGCCAACCATCCTGCGCAATTCTTCGCTTATCTACAGCGACGATATCGGTCATCAGGCCGCTGCCATGGGCTTCAAGGGCATGCTGACAGAGGGTGCCAAGCACGTATTGGGCTGGAAGAGTCCTCATTATGTATATAATTGCGCGCTCGCACCTAATCTCAAACTGTTGCTCCGCGACGTGGAACTCTCTGACGACATCTCTTTGCGTTTCAATGACAGTGAGTGGGACGGCTATCCTCTCTTTGCCGACACGTATATCAACCGCATTGCCAACTTCCCCGAAGAGGAGCAGGTGATTAACATCTTTATGGAACTCTCTGCATTAGGCATCGCACAGCCGCTCAGCAGCAACATTCTGGAGTTCATCAAAGCACTTCCCGCATGCGCAAAACAAAAGGGAATCACATTCTCTACACCTTCTGAAATCTGTGCAAAGATGAAGAGCGTGGGCAATCTTGATGTTCCCGACACGCTTTCGTGGGTGGATGAAGAGCGCGATGTGAGTTGCTGGCTGGGAAATGCCATGCAGCGCGAGGCTTTCAACAAACTCTACAGCGTGGCCGACCGTGTGCGCATAGCCAACGATCCGCGCATCAATCAAGACTGGGATTATCTGCAGGCCAGCAACAACTTCCGTTTCATGACCACCAAGCCCAGCAACGTGGGACTCGACCGCGGTATCTATGCCAGTCCGTTTGACGCTTTCACCAACTATATGAATATCTTGGGCGACTTCATGAGCCGTGTGAACAGTCTCTATCCCGATGAAATCGACAATGAGGAACTCAATGCTCTGCTTACCACCATTAAGAACCAGGGCGACGAGATTTCGATGAAGGATAAGGAGATCACACGTCTGCAGGCCAAGGTTGCCAAGATGCAGGCTGAGGAAGACAAACTGAAGGCCAAGATTGACAAGGCTAAGGACGCTCCAAAAAAGTCAGCCAAGAGCGCCAATGTGAAGAAGGCACCGGCAGAAAAGAAGCCTGCTGCCAAGAAAGCACCTGCCAAGAGTTGATTTCCAAGAGGCATATTAATGGGTCCTCTTGGTAATCGTCTGGCTACAGACAATATCATGGAGTGGGGAAGTGCATGGCATTTCCCCACTTGTCTTTCTAAATCCAATTCGGTTTTCAGACTCAGTTTTCATAGAGTAGATACAAAAAACAGGTGTAGGGAAATGCTGCTTGAATTTCTCTACACCTGTGGTATGCTGTCGAAGCAAGGGTGTTTACTTACTGAATCACTGCCTTTGTCTGTTGCAAGTCCTTGTCGAGCGAGGATGTTCCAACAAAAATCTCATACTCTCCAGGCACCACTCGCATGGTATTGCTTGTGGTATCCCACAACTCGAAACTGCTTTTCGGCATGGGAATGGTGACCGTCTTCGTCTCACCGGCTTTCAACTGAACGCGCTGATAGCCTCGCAAGGACTTGATCGGACCATTGATGTCTTTCGGATTACGGATATATACCTGAACCACTTCGCTGCCATCGCGCTTACCCGTGTTCTTGATGCTCACGGAAACCTTACCGTTGCGATAGGCGGGTCTGCCCATTTGGAATGTGGTATAACTCAGTCCGTAGCCAAACGGATACATGGCGTGTCCCCGGAAATAGCGGTAGGTGCGGTTGTCCATTCGATAATCCTCATAGTCAGGCAGTTGATCGGCGCTCTCATAGAATGTAACTGGCAGTTTCCCACCAGGGTTATAGTTGCCGAAGAGCACGTCAGCCACGGCCTCACCGCCTTTTTCGCCGCCATACCATGCCTGTAAGATGGCATCGGCATACTGGCTTTCGCTCACCATACCGATAGCGCTGCCCGAGCAGTTCACGTAAACCACGCGTTTGCCGGCACGTTTCAGGTCGGCAATCATGTCGCGCTGCACTTGCGGGAGTTCTATGCTCAGTCGGTCTCCACCCTTGAAACCTTCTTCGTTCACCTTCATCTCCTCTCCTTCAAGACGTGGAGAGATGCCGCCAACGAACACTACGACATCGGCATCGCCCACCTCGTTGATTACTTCTTTGCGAGTGGTGGCAATCTTCTTGGTGATATCGAAGCCGAAAAGAGCGAGTCCCATCTGCTGAATATAGTCAATCTGAATGGCATATTGCTTACCTGCCCTTACATGTTGCTGGAAATCCTTGTACACAACACCATGTCCGTTCCACTTATTGAACAGTGTGTCACCATCGAATACCACGTTCAGATAGTCTTCGCCAGACACATTCAGGATGATATCTGCATCTTCGGCAGGTGTGAACACGGCTTCATACTTTCCGGAAAAATGCTCCAGATTAACGCCGGCTGTGAATGCCGTGTTGCCGCCGTTGTCGAGTTGAATGCGCGACGTGTTGTTGACAATGGCAACAGGACTGCCTTCCGACTTCTCATTGTTCCAGTATGTGGCACGCACACCTCTCTTTCCGTCGGGCGTTTTCAGTTGGTTGAACAAACTTTCCGACACTTCATTCCGGGTGAGACCGCATCCCTGGATATAGCGCACATTCTTGCATTTTTCTTGAATGCCCTTCAGAATGGTGACCGAAGAGGTGGGAGTTCCGCAGTAATTACCCCAGAGCATGGTGGAGTCATTAGCATTCGGCCCCATCACCACAATCTTCTGGTTTGTGTTCAGCGGCAGTATCTGGTTGCGGTTTTGCAGCAAGACGATGGACTCATGGGCAATGTCGAGTGCCAGTTGCTTGTGTTCGGGACTGGCAACCACACTCATCGGTGTGCGGGTCCACTCTACTGACTCGTCGGGATCAAAGTCGCCAATCTCGAAACGGGCCTGCAGCAGGCGCTTTAAACTAACGTCAATCTGTGCTTCGGTCAACTTCCCGGCCTTCACGGCATCGGGTATCGACTTGTAGTCGCTGCCACATTCCACGTCGGTACCTGTCACCACACCGCGCGCAGCAGCATCTGCACGGGTTGGGGAGAAGCCATGATAGCCTGGTTTCCAGAAGTCGCTGATAGCACCGCAGTCGCTGGTGACCAGTCCTTTGAAGCCCCATTCGTTGCGCAGAATCTGCTGCAGATAGCGTGTGTTACCGCAGCAGGGCTCACCGTCGATGCGCTGATAGGCACACATAATCTCTTTCACGTTGCCTTGCTGAACCAGTGCCTTGAAAGCGGGGAGATTGGTTTCCCACAGGTCGCGTTCAGGCAGTTTCTCCAAATTGAACTGGTGACGGTTCCATTCAGGGCCGCTATGCACGGCAAAATGCTTGGCGCATGCAAAGAGTTTGGCATATTTGGTGTTGGGCTTTTGGCCTTCATAACTGTAGCCTTGCAGTCCGCGTACCACGGCAAGTCCCATCTGGGAGGTGAGATACGGGTCTTCTCCATAGGTTTCCTGTCCGCGTCCCCATCGCGGATCGCGGAAGATGTTGATGTTCGGGGTCCAAAACGACAAGCCGCGATAGCGGTTCATCTCACCGTTTCGCTTGGCCTCCATGTTCTTGGCGCGGGCTTCGTCGCTTACGGCAGTGAACACCCGGTGCACCAAAGCGTCGTTGAACGATGCCGCCATGCCCATTGTGATGGGGAAAACAGTGGCAAATCCATTGCGTCCTACGCCGTGCAAAGCCTCGTTCCACCATTCAAACTGCGGTATTCCCAAGCGTGGAATGGCCGGTGAACGGTCCATCATGAGCGATGCCTTCTCTTCCAAGGTGAGTCGTGAGCACAGGTCGGCAGCGCGCTCTTCGGCTGAGAGGTTCGGGTTCTGATAGGGGAGCATCTGTGCATGGGCTGCCATGGTGCCACAGAATAAGCATGCGATGAGTATTCTTTTCATGATTCTGATAAATTGGTGAGTGATGTTTTCAAGGAATCCTGTTAGCGGATTTCTTTTGCAAAATTATAAAAAAAATGTCAGATATGCAACAGACTGTGCCATAATAATGATGATTATGACACAGTCTGTAGTTGTTGACGGGGTGACGGAAGTGAACTATTTCACAATTTTCGTTGTGACGGTTCTTCCGTCTTTCATCTTTATCACTTTCAGAATCACGCCTTTAGCGTTGCTTCCCACTTCCATGCCGGCCGTGTTAAAGTATCGCGTTGACGCGATGTCCTCCGTGTTAGATACTTCGTTGATGCTTGTTTCGCCATTGGCAACAGCCTCTTCGCCCAGACCGCCCATCTCGTTGGCTGCACGAACAGAGTAGGATGCCGACGTGTCATCTACGGTAAACTCGGGTGCAGTGGTGAATGCAACGACTTTGCCGTCCTTGCAAACAGCCCAGCACAGCACATAATCGCTGCCAGTCCATGACAAATTGTTGCCCGAAAGCGTGACATTGGCAGGCGTTGGAGCCTGTTCGGTGGCCAGTTGCGGGTTCCAACCGTCGTTTCCACCCATGACATTGGCGATGGAAAGTTCAGCAACCTGCTCTTCGGAGAGCACTGCGCTTGCCTGAGAACCGCCTTCGAAGGTGAGTTTTCGGTTTGAAAGGTCGATAGTATTGCCGTTTTTGTCGGTGCTGTTGTATTCTGCGAACACGGAAGGAGCATGACCGCTCATCTCTGTCCAGCCTGTTCCATAGGGCAGAATGTTCATCCGCGTGTTGATATACTGTGCGCGACAGCCTCCACCCCATGGGCGTCCGAGGTAGAACTTGCCGTTTTCGGCATCTTCGCCGTTGATTTCACAGTCGAGGAAGACATAGCCATATTTGAGTTGCCCGTTAGGAGCGGCAATCACATCTCCGCCACGTGTCTCCACCACGATGTTGCATCGGTTGTAGTAAACGTCGCCTCCACCACAGAGGAAGTCAACGACTCCGTGCAGTTCGGAGTCTTCCCAGTAGAATCGTCCGTTGGAATTGTTGCTGTAATAGGTGTCTTGGTATGACAGCAGTTTCACTCGCTTGCTAATGGTCTTGTTGCCCTTGTCATGCAGACAGACGGCGCGTCCGGTGGTATTTGCATAAGGATACTCGTTTTTGAGCGTGATATCCTGCAGGTAGACGTTGTTGCCTGAGATGAGCAGGGTGGCTGTTGCATTGATGCTCTCCTGTTCGGCCTTGTTCACGATGATAGTATTGTCCATGCTTTCACCAATGAGTGAGATGTTTCCCTTCACGTTGGTGAGGCAGGCATTGCCCAGGTCGTATCTGCCGTTGTGTACGAAAATGCGGAAGCGCGATGAACCGCTGGCGGCCTGCAGCGCGTCTTTGAGTTCCTGAACGGTCGTTACTTCACGGTCGTAGATGCCTTTTGTCACAGTTGGACGCTCCATGGTGGTGAACGAAATCACGATATCGTCGGTGAGCGCATTATCTGCCATGTCGGCTACCGAGCCACCTGCCAGTTTGAACTGGTAGGAAGTGGCGTAATCCAGCGACTTATAGGCGGCAGTGAGCGTCTTTCCGCTAACGGTCATTGTCAGTTCTTCGTTGTTGAGTGTGGCCTTGGCCGTTTCGGTCAGTTTGATTCTCTCGTCGAAATTCAGTACGATTTTACCTGTTGCCGATGCCCCTGTGCTCTGGTTATCAGGGATGGCAGAAAGCAGAACCGGTGCTTTGCCGTCGTTATAGATGTCGGCATTGCCCAGGATATAGATGTTGCTGATGGTTGTTCCGTCGTTTCCTTCCGTTCCGTTCACAGCACTGCTCAGGTCGGGGCGCCATCTGATGTATAGCGATTCGGCGTGGTTGGCCTCTTCGGGCAGTTGTCCATCCACATCGTAGATGGTTTTCGTGGCTGTCATGGTCACGTTTGTCACCTCTTTCCAGTTCTCATTGTCGAGCGAATATTCCAGAATCTGCTTGGTATAGGCATTGTAATTGTAAAGCATCTGCGACTTCACCTTGATGTTGGTGTAGTTCAGTGCGTTCACTTTTGTCTGATAATAGTATTCGCCTAAGTTCTTCCAGTTTACGGCAGCACCGGCAAAATTCTCGTAACCACCGCCACCGACGGTCGATTTATCGAGCCAAGCATGCGTGTTTCCACTTTCATTGCGGAGAATCAGTGTGGTGCTGGTGTTCTCGGGGGCCGAGGCGAAGTCGGCTGGACGTCCGTTGTTGCCTGCATTATAGAAGTCCCATCCCACGATATAGTCAATGGCAGAATAGGTGACTGTCACGTTTTGGTCGCTGTTCATCGTCACTTTGTTTTCCGATGATGTGCTTCCGTCGCTCCAGTTGGTGAATGTGAGGATGGTGTTGTTGCTGGCCGTGAGCGTAACTTGTGTGCCTTCCTCATACATGTTCTTGCCGTTGACGATGGTGGGTTCTGGTGTGAGTTTCACCATGTATGCATTGGCACCGCCTTCAACCGTGAGCGCCAGTTCGTAAGTGTTCACCTGCTTGAAGTTGGCTGTTAACTCTGCATTGCCGGTAAGAGTATAGGTGAACTTGGCATCCTTGGATATTTCCTGTCCGTTGGCATCGGTCCAGTTCACGAATTGGTAGCCGAAATGCTCGGTTGCAGTGAGAGTGATGTCGGTTCCTTCATCAAATTCACTTCCGTTGGGATAGGCCGTGGCCGTTCCTGCCTCTGCTGGCGATGCAGAAGTGCTGAGTGTATACTTCGTAACTGCTTGTGCTGTTCCGTTCACAATGCCATGAATTGCCACGTCGCCGATGCAGATGTCCTTGTTGTTAGCCGTGTTTGAGATGTAGAAACGTATGGCAAAGACATCTGTGGGATTGGCAGTTATTACCAGTTCGTGGCTTAATGCTACTGTCGTGGTGTCGGTAGCGTTGTTACGAATCGTGGTTGCAGCATCCACTTGGGTAATGGCGCTCTCACCGTTACCAGTGACATAACTCCATGAATAGGTGGCTCCGTCGGTACCAACCTTGACAGCCTTGTATGTAACTTTAGTCGGTTTGAACGTAAGACCTGCTGATGGCTTCACGCGATACTCAATCATGACACCTTCCACATTGCCTGCATTGTTGGTGGCAGGGCGGTATTTCATCATTTTTGAGTCAAAATAGGTGGCTTCGGAGATAGTCATCTCGCTGCCAGTGCTGACGGATGTGTTGGAAAAAGCACCGTCGAGTGCTGGCGAAACTGTGCCAGAGGCTTCATTGCCAACCTTCCATGTGATGGCGCCTGCTACTTGATCGAACACTTTACCGCCGCTTTGCGCTGCAACGGGCAAGGTTACCGTTACGTCGCTGTAGTAACTGCCGTCGCCAATCACAATTTCTATGGTCTGAGCACTGCCTGCAACGGTGTAGGAAACGCTCGTTCCGTTGGCGTAGTCGGTCTGTCCGTCGATGGTTGTGGTAGAAATGGTGTTGTAGGCATCAAGTGTAACGGTGGCTCCTTTGCATGATGGTACTGTGAAAACGGTTCCTCCGTTGACCTGTGCCCATTTATCACCGCGGCCTGCATTACTAAATTTACCATTGGAAGCATCAATGCTGAGTTTCACATCTATGCTCTGTCCGTTGACGATGGCCTGCGTCACGATGATTCCGGTGGCATTTGATGCACCTTGCCGTGTGAGGGTAGGGGCTCCGTTGCCCTCTCCGAGTTTCCAAGAGAGTTGCACGCTCTCTGTCCTGTCGTTCAGATTGGCGGTGTTTGTGGTGAAAACAGGAGTCAGGATGGCACCGTTTTCTGGCATTTTCATCATGTCGCCCACCTGATAGGAGTTGGTTCCGTCACTCCATGCCGTGAGCGTTGCCCCTTCCTTATAGAGTGTTTTGTTCAGCGGAACGGTGATGTCACTGCCCACTTCTGCCTTTATGTCGGCAGGAGCAGTGCCTTCAGCACCGGCGTTTGTAATGTCAAACTGAATAACAGCATCGCTGCCGAGTGTGGAAGGGTCGACTGCCTCAACGGAAAAATATGGAGTGTATTCGGCTCCCACTAATTCCAGCGTGGCGGCTTCGCCCTTGTAAACCAGATAGGTTACTTTCTCAGTCGGCGTTTTCTTGTCCCAACATACGGCTTCCGTATCTCCAGAAAGGAGCGTGTTGCCGTTTTCGTCATTCACATTTACAATGTGCTTGCCGTAGGAGCAGTTGCCAAAACCGATTTTTACTGGTCCGTTGACTTTCACTTTGGCCTTGGCCTTGTTCCATCCATGCTGAGCGTCGTGCCAAATACCTGTGAGCACGATGCTGGCAGATGTGTCATCGGCCGACACGCGTGTCTGTGTGCCATCTGTAGCAACGGCCACGCCAAATGACAATTGTGTACCTTCGGTCTTCTCGTCAGTATTGACAAGATTGCCAGTTAGGTCCACTAGAATGGTGTTGAAACCGGTCTGTGCCTGTGAAAGCATGGCCACAAACATAAGCACGCATAGCATGCCAATTCTTAGTAGTTGTTTTGTCATGTTGATATCTTTTTTTGATTGATTAGTAATTCAATTGTTTTCGGTTGTTATGCCGTTGCAAAGATACGAAAAAAAACGCGCGGAACAACGGATGATTGTATCTTTTTTTATATCAGAAAGTATCAAATGCTATCAATTTCGAATTAAGCAGAACGAAAAAAGAATGAACAACGAATAAATATGCCATCTGATATTTGAAAAATAAAGCATCCGTTTCCTTCAAGAATGGAATAGAAACGGATGCTTCGACAATAGATTTATGGCCATTGACTGGCCGCAAATCCTAAGGGTTTATTTCTTGATTACCTTCTTGCCGTTGATGATAACAATGCCTTTGTAGGAAGCACCTACTCTCTGGCCTGCCACATTATAGGCAGGTGCATTGTTCGTCTTCTCAACGGTTGCATTGCTGATGCCTGTAGTTCCGTTGATGGAAACCAAATGGCAGTAATTAATTTCAGGAGTTGCGTTGTCTCCTTTTACATATATTTGAAGTACACCTTCTACCACTACCAAGTCACCTTCCTTAAAGTTGTTGATGGTTTCTTCGGTGTAATTCTCGTTGTTAAAGTTTTTGCAGTGATATACGGTAAGCACGTTGCTTCCACCTTTTTCATCTGCAATCTTGAACTCAACGTTGCCATAAAGGGAATTATCGCTTTTGCGCTGCCAGTCGGGAGTTCCTACAACATAGCCTTTCACCTGGAAAACAGCCTTGTTGTCTACGTATGCAGTTTCAGATGTACCAAGTGAATTAATCTTTTCAAGAGCAGTGGTCACGTTGATTTCTGTGTCTCCAGAAGGATCCGGACCGGGAGTAACATTACCACTATCTGTTGAGCCGTTGATGGAAACTAAATGGCAGGTACTAATTTCGGGAGTACCTTCTCCGTTCTTTACATACATCTGAAGTACACCTTCTACCACAACCAAGTCACCTTCCTTAAAGTTGTTGATGGTTTCTTCTGTGTATTTCTCGTTGTTAAGGTTGTTGCAGTGGTAAACGGTAAGAAGGTTTGTTCCACCTTTATCATCTGCAATCTTGAATTCAACGTTGCCATAAAGGGAATTATCGCTTTTGCGCTGCCAGTCGGGAGTTCCTACAACATAGCCCTTCACCTGGAACACAGCCTTGTTGTCTACGTATGCTGTTGCTGATGTTCCGAGTGCATTGATCTTTTCAAGAGCAGCAGCCACGCTGATTTCTGTGCTTGGATCAACAGGCGTTGTAGAACCTTCTTTCACTGTGAGTTCATAAGAAACCTCACCTGCCTCATACTCGCTGTTGCCTGCAAACGAAGCAGTAATAGTGGTTTTACCAGCAGCGATGAGAGTGATTTCTCCATTAGAATTGATTGTTGCTACGCTTGGATCGGAACTGCTGTAGGTTACAGACAGGTTGTTACTGTTTGTGAGAGTGGGGAATGTGTTTTCACCACCAATAGTTGCAGACCTCGATGCTGTTCCCCAAGACAGACCAGCCGGCTTCTTTGCTGTTCCGCTGAATAATTTTGCATTGTCGAAACGTGCATTTGCGTTTGCAGACATTTTAAATGTAATGCTGATTGTGGATGTACCAGATGCCACGGTTACAGGATAAGTGTAATCGTTTCCAGATGCTGTTACATCTCCCAGTGTAGCACCTTCGGCTGTTACAGTAAGGTTGTTCTTGTTGCACTTGAACTGTAAAGTGAGGTTTCCACTCACTCCCTTCATGTCGATCTTGGCAGTGAAAGAGCCGCCGTTTTTGGCAATCAACAACTCGGGTGCTTCACCACCAGCGAGTTTCTCTTCGTAAATCTTGGTGCCGCTTTTGACTGTTCCGTCTTCATTTAATACTGTTCCTTCGAATGTGTAGTTGCTGTTGACAGTGGCAGGATTCTTTTTAGCATCCCAATTATCCCAGTTTTCAGACCAGATAACGTCATCAGCAAACATGTTGCCGCACACCATGGCGAGTGCGCATACTAAAGAAAAGCGTAAAAGTTTTCTCATAATGATAATGTTTAATAAGTTATTGAAATTGAATCTTTGGGGCAAAGTTACTGAAAAATATGGAATTACAGAAATATAAAGATTAAAAAATGGTTATAATTTTGTTTTGTAAATAATTTGTAAATAATTAAGGCATAGGTAAAAAGAACCTATGCCTTAATAACTATGATGTGTTTTGTTTTATCTGACCACCCTTTTCCTTGTTCTTGTTGTGCCGTCTGTCTTCTTTTCTACTACGATGTTAACACCCTTTTCGGGAGCAGAAAGCCTCTGTCCCCTTATATTATAATAGGTACGCGTAAGCGTGATGTCGCCGTCTGTCTGTCTGATGCCAGAAGACTCCTGTGTTAATGTACCGCTTACAGAGATGTTACCCAAACCATAATCTTTCAGATTCTGTGTGCCATCGTCTTTCACTTGTCCCAATGCGTAGATGTTGATGATAAGAGAACACTCCCCTTCGGTTGCCGTAGAATTGAACTGGGTGAATGTGTAGGTAGTGTATTTCTGATTTGCATCATTGTTCCTGTTCGGGGTTTGGCCAGTGGTTAATGTATTATTTCCGCCTGCATCCTTCCAATAAGCATCCAGTTTTCCACCGTCAGTACCCAATCTGGTTGCTATGAATGAAACCTTTGTGGCCTGAAACTTATAACCGCTCTTTGTGGAGAATGTGAACGTAACGGCATTATCATCTGTAGCACTGCTCTCATTGGGAACTGTGGCTCTGATTTTTGTCTCTGTTACACCATCTAACCCCTGTGTGCCATTGTAAGAGAGACTGCTGCCAAGAGTCACCTTGTCGGCTTCAAGGCAGGCCGTGGCATTAGTGGAATACTCCGCGGCTTGTCCTTCTCTTCCGCTGTTGAATGCCCATGTCACCGTGGCTGCTGTCGTTTGATCTGGGTCAGGATTGGTGTTCCCATTATCACCTCCTGTTGAAGGAAGGTCTACTTTATTGCACGTCGGATAGTACTCGTCAACACCTGAAAGGGCATCGCTGTTGCCGGCTTTCATGATGTCCTCCACCAGACTATTGAGATAAACCTCCAAGTTGCTATACCATTTCTTTTCGTTATCAATGGTATACAGGTTAGCATCTGATGGATCGTTTGGATTCAAACCGTTAGCAGTTTCCCATACATCAGGCATACCGTCGTTGTCGCTATCGAATCCTTCTGGGCGTCCGCCTTCTGTCAATATGTATTGGCCTTGGTCTTTCACGAAGTCAATAATACCCGGTCGGTGGGCAACGTTTTCCTGAGATCCAGTGTAAGTTGCAGTGCCGTTTTGGGTTTCTTCCATATATCTGGCATCCACTTGATCACGATAGAGTGATGCTCCGGCATGTGAAAGTACTTTCTCGTAGGCATTTTGTGCGGTGTGTGTAGTCACCTCTCCCTGCGAAACGGGGCTCTCCATCTTGATGCGCACACAGTCGATACCGTTGGCATTCTTATAATAAGTCACGTTGTCTCCATACAGATGCTTCTCGTCTGCGCAGCAATATTCACCGTCTATTTCATAGGTACCACTGTCGTATTTTACACCTTTCCAGTCGTAGTTCTCCGCATTGCTACCGGCAGCGGTAACATAGTTGCCGTTGATGTAGTACCTACTGGTATATCCCAAATATGGAGAGCCTTCAGCATTTGAGGATGTGGCAACTGAAACCTGTGTTACGCGGGTCTTGTTTACCGTGGCAGGTCCAGCTTTGTAGTAGTTATTTACGATGTTGATTTGCCCACCGCCAGTACCTCCATAGCATCCGTTACCGTTACCCCAGTTGTACATCACGCAGTTGCGGAAGTCAACGATTTCGGCCTGTATGGGGTTAACATACTTGGTCTTGTCGTATTTTGCATATTCATCTCCGTAACGTGCTCCACAGAAACGTGGTACGCGGTTCTGCATGTGTGCGAGGAAGTTGTGGTGGAACGAAGCGTTTTTTCCGCCCCATATACCGCCGTAACTATGCTCTCCTTTACCGTGTCCGGGATTAGCAAGTGCTTCGCCAACAGTGCACCACTGCATGGTGAAATCGCGGTTGTCGTAGAACGAGGCAATTTCATCGATGCTCCACGAGAAAGAGCAATGATCAAGTACCATGTCGCTTTTTCCTCGCTGCCAAGTGGCATCTGCACCATCGTTTACATCTTTTTCTTCACCTCTCCTTATGCGGATAAAGCGGACGATGTTGTTACCTCCAGGACGGACTGTATAATACCTGAGGGTGATACCTGGGTTAGGAGCGGTTTGCCCGGCAATGGTTGTGTTGTCACCAAAGACGAGTTCAGATTTCAATTCGATAATTCCACCCACGTCGAACACAATAATCTTTTTCGCGTTTCCGCTCACTGCTGCGCGCAGTGAACCTGTCCCGCTGTCGTTGAGGTTGGTTACGTGAATCACTTTTCCTCCACGTCCACCTGTTACATACCGCCCATGGCCTTCAGCACCGGGGAATGCGGGCACCTGGTCTTGTGCAATGGCTGCTGTATAGGAAAGAAAAGCAGACAAGCACAGTATAACTATTTTTTTCATAATTCTTATTTCTGAATGTGTTTATGGCCGTCTTTGATGACAATGCCACGATAATTGCTGTCCACTTGCAGTCCTGACAGGTTGTAGATGTTGCCATTTTTATTCAGGACGGATGCTGTCGGAGATTCGATTCCTGTAGTTCCGATAGCCAGTGGGTCTGTAAGCGTGGCTCCTGCACCAGTGGCTGAAGTGAGCCGGGCTGGCACATCAGCGGAAGGAATGGCTGTATATGCGTAGGGCATGGTTACAGTGCCGTTTCCACTTGGCTGAGAAGCGCTCTTGTAAGTATTGTCTTTGAACTGGTATGCGATGGCACCACTTTGTGAGAACACCTTGGTTACACCTGTTTCAAAATAGTTTCCTTCGATGAGGAATTCGCTGTTCTTACGGGGATTCACCGTGGCGGACGCTCCTGGGCAGTTATAATAATTGTTGAGCAGATGGATGTTTCCCGCACGTGCCATCGGCATACGCTGGTTACATCCAGCATCCCAGATGTTGAAGGCAAAGGTAACGTTCAACTTATTTTTGTCTTCGCTGTCGCTGCTACCTACCAGATTGGTGTTCATATGGTCGTATGCACGCTCGGTGTAGGCGAAAGTACACCATGAGACGGTTACGAAATCGGCACTTTGGGTAATGTCGAAATTTCCATCCTGTCCGTCTGTGAATTCGCAATGATCCACCCACAGATGGGTGGTTCCCGTGCAGGTTATCAGGTCCTGTCCGCCAACATCACATGGACCGGGACCTACAAATTTCAGATTGCGGATGATGATATTGCTGCCACCGCTGATTTTGAAAATACCAGCATTTCTGTAACTTTCATTGGTGTCACCTGTAAGGTCAATTAAAGTCTGGCGGGTCATTTGTTCGCGCTTCTCGTCTACATTCTGACCGTTGGAGAGTGTTCCACCCGTTCCGCTCGATGACGACAGGCTCTTCACATTAGCCTTATCCAGCGCCGCTTTCATCTCGTCTGTCAGATAGAATTTGGTGCAAATGCGTGCTCCGTTTATACCTACCACGGTTCGGTTAGAGTATCCACCGAAACTAACAGGTGATGCTACCATGAAGTCGCCATTTGATCCATCAAGAATAACAATGTCGTTCTGCTTGATGGCATTTTGAATCTCGCTTCTTTGGTCTGAGCCTGTACTTTTCAGCGTGATGGTTCTTGTGCCATTGTTTCCACCAGTAGTTTTATAACTGTCACCACTTGTGAGTGATGTGCAGTTAGTCCATCCGAATGGCGCATTGAGTGCATCGGTAGGCGTGTCATCGTCTAAGGCTGCTGAACTGGAGCAGATTGCAGCCACGAACATTAAAACTATCTTATTCATTGATATGATACTTATTTGTCTTCAGTGGTATAGCCCAACTGTTCCATCTCGAGTGCTGCCCAGATGAAAGGACCAACGCCCTTTCCGTCGTTGTCGCGGATGGGTTCGCTCATGTAGTATTCGAAACTGCCGTCACGTTTGAAATTGGGCTTTTCCACGTATGGTCCAGGGGCCGGGCCGAGTCCACTGACTTCGCAACAACGGGTAAGTGAGATTGTCTTGTCTGCATTCACGCGGATGAATTCGTTGACAATGCCATTGAAGGCCTTGATGCCAGCCTTACGGAAACTATCGTCGAGATACCCCTTGCGGGCTCCTTTTAACAGACAATAGGCATACATCGAGGAGGCTGTACTCTCCAAGTAGTTGCGGTTGTCTTTCACATCGAGCACATCATACCATACGCCAGTCTTCTTGTCCTGGTGCTTTACCAGTGCTGTCATGGCACGTTTGAAGACGTCAATCACTTCACCGCGGCGTGGATGGTCGGCAGGTAAGTTGTCAAGCACTTCTACCATTGCCATCACGTACCATCCCATGGCACGTGCCCATGTATGCTTCGACTGTCCGGTTTCCTTGTCTGCCCAGAAAGCGGTATGTGTCTCGTCCCATGCATGTTTCCAGAGTCCGGTCTTTGCATCATAGGTGCGCTTGTCGGTCTTTACAATCTGGTCGATGATGTCCTCGTAGGTTTTCTTTACCTTTTTAGGCTTCAGCAGCATGGGAGCAGCCTCGGTATAGAAAGGAAGTCCCATGAAAATTCCGTCGAGCCATACCTGGTTGGCATAGATAGCCTTATGCCAAAACACGCCTTCTTTGGTACGCGGCTGGTTCTGCAACTGCTTGAAAAGAGTCTTGAGTAGTTTGAGATCCTTTTCCACGGGGTTGAGTTGATACATGGCCAGCAGCACTTTGCCGGGGCGCACGTTGTCAAGGTTGAAGTCTTCATATTTGTAACCTTTGCCTTGTCCGTTTTCGTCGATCATCTTGGCGGGGTACTCTTTCAGCCAATTGTAGATAGATTCGTCTTTATAGGCTTTGTAGGTATCAAGCATGGCCCCCATCTCTGTACCCACGGTATAACTCCAGCGGGGCTTCTTGGCAAAGTCGAGATAGGTGACATCGGGCACACGTGTCATCTCTGAATGCGTCATCCATTCAGAATAACGTTTATACGGTTTCTCGGTAAGGATGAGGTTTCCGTTGATCATCAGGTTGTCGAAGTGGATGTCCTGAGCCTTCCCTTTGAGATAGTAGGGCTTGTTGTAAACACCATCAAACTTGCAGTTGTTCACATAGATGTTGTTCACCGTATAAGCCAGTTTGTCATCATCATAGCCAACAATCATCACACCATATTTTGACTTTTTGCATGTTACATTCTCCATGTAAACATTTCTCACGATAGGGTAGAAGCCTCGGCAGCACACTTCTTTGGGTTCGTAGTCGGTGTTTATTTTCAGTACAGCCTCTCCACACTGGCCAACTGTGACATTGCGGAAATAGATGTTTTCAATCACGCCACCACGACACGAGTTCGTCTTGATGCGGAGAACACGGTCGAGACTGGGTGAATCCATCTGGCAATTCTCAACAAAGACATTCTGACATCCACCAGAAATCTCTGAGCCAATTACCACGCCGCCGTGTCCGTCTTCCATTACGCAGTTGCGAATGATAAGATTCTTGCTCGGTCGGCCTGCATAACGTCCTGTGGCACCCTCGCGTCCGTCAGCGTTACGGCCGCTTTTGATGGCGATGCAGTCATCACCCGTGTGGAAGACACAGTTTTCTATCAACACATTCTCGCACGACTCAGGGTCGCATCCGTCACCGTTGGGACCTTCGTTCCACACCTTTACGTTTCTCACGGTGATGTTTTTAGACAGCAGTGGATGCATCACCCAGAACGGAGAACGCAGCATAGTGACACCTTCAATGAGGATGTTCTCGCACTGGTTCAGGTTGACGAGTTGCGGGCGCAGACCTTTGCCGGCACCAAACACGCGCTGATCCATGTCAACACCGTCCTCGGCATATTTCAGCAGGTCAGCACGTCCGCCGGGATTCTGCTGCTTTTCGGGTACGGCGATGTCTCTGCTCTTCGGTGTTTTTCCGCTCATCAGCCACCATGTGTCATCACTTCCGTTGCCGTCAATGGTGCCTTCTCCGGTGATACCGATGTTTTTCTGCTGGTATGCATAGATTAACGGCTGGTAGTTCCAACAGTCGAGACCTTCCCATCTTGTGGGAACATTGGGGTAAAGTGAGCGGTCGAAAGCGAAAAGCAGTGTGGCTCCCTTCTGGATAACAAGGTTCACGTTGCTCTTCAGTGTAATGGCTCCCGTGTTCCATGTGCCTTCCGGGACGATTACCTTACCGCCGCCTGCCTTCGAACAGGCATCAATGGCTTTGTTAATAGCCTTCTGGTTCTTGGCGGCATCGTTTACCTTCAGAGAAGCGCCATACTTGGTAATTACAAATTCGCGGTTGGCAAACTGAGGTGCCTGGATGTTGCTTTCAATTTGCTTATACTCTGTGTCCCACACAGATGCCATGAGCATGGTAGGAAACAATAACGCAATGATTAATGACTTGATTTTCATTTTGTTTATTGATTTGTTGTTATTTTCGATTAATTTGGGTACAAATTTACAAAAATAATATGGAATAAACGATATGCCAAGTTGAAAAACTACATTTTACCACTTTTTTTCACGAACTTTATCACGTTTCCGCTGTAATCTATATGGATTAATCGGCATATATCCTGTCACCAACAGAAGTGCAATCATCAATGAGTTCTCTTTTTCATGTTTGCATAGTAAATGCTTTGTCTTTGAATACATGAGCATAATTCAATGGTTATTGTATGAGACAAGGGAATGAAAAGATTTGGATGATAGGACTATAGCGGCAAATAGGGCTGTAAACGAATGGAATAGATTAGGTATGAATATCTTAGGTGTGAATATCATCTTACATCACGAATGTGAGAGAGGATGGAGGCCGAAATGTTAAATAATGAATTTTTTTGTTATTTTGTTTGGTGATTTCAATATAATGAACTATATTTGCGACATCTTATTTATGATTTCTCGGTTAAGAAATCGCCTTGAGGTTGATAGCATCCTGCATCAACCTCTTTATTTTATACAGGATTAAGTGAGTCTAGGCAAGGGGAAAAAAGAAGAGAGCGATGCTTCTCGCACCGCTCTTTCTAACAAAACAACTTATATAATAATACACGTACGGTTAAAAAACTATGCCGTTAAAAAGATGCTATTCTCCCCATTCAGGGAGACGCATTCCTATTTCCTAAGATCAATCGGGTTGCCATGGCTCCTTACATCGAGAAGCAAGGCATGAATCATAAGGCAGGTCTTCTGACTTTGTTCCACCCTCAAGCACCTTCCCGTCATCAATTCCTGACAGTGGTTGTTTTGCTTGTGGGCATAATAGAACTCACAGCTGCGGGACAGTCGGGGATTTTCACCCCATTCCCTTATTAATCGCGTCTATAGCGAACCTTAATCGTTGCAAAATTAACAAGATTCTTTCAAATAAGCAAGAAAAAATGAGATATTTTATAAAAAATTTGCGTGAATCAAGAAAAGTTCATATATTTGCAGCGAAATAATAACAAATAATCATTTTTATTGCCTATCGGAACATTGTTACTTCAATAACAAAATTTCAGAAAATGGAAAAACTGCAGCAGATGACTGACGAACAGTTGGCCATTGCTTATATTGAAGGAAACAACAGGGCGTTTGATTTGTTACTATCACGCACTCAGTCTAAGTTATTCTCCTATATCCTGTTCATCGTTCATGACCAGGAGATGGCCAACGACATCTTTCAGGAGACGTTTGTGAAAGCCATCACCAAACTGCATCAGCGGAGATATACCAATTCGGGCAAGTTTTCGGCTTGGCTTATGCGGATTGCTCACAATGTTATTATGGACTGGTATCGCGACCAGAAAAACATGAATATTGTGGAACCCACTGAGGGGAATGATTTGTCGAACATCAAGTCGGCCGATTTACTCGACCTGAATGTGGAGAATCACTTTGTGAACACTCAGGTGATGGACGACGTGAGAAAGATGATGAACCTGCTGCCAGCCCCGCAGCGCGAGGTGGTATATATGCGTTATTATCAGGAATTGTCGTTCAAGGAGATTGCCGAGACCACGGGTGTGAGCATCAATACTTCGCTCGGCAGAATGCGATATGCACTCATCAACATGCGTCGCATGGCAAGAGAGCATCATCTCGCACTCGACCTTGCATAGGAAAGAGCAGGGCGACGCATTGCCGCACCTGCTGATTTGCCCTACAATTGTTTGAGTTCGCGAATGGTTTGGTACGGATCTTTCGCCTTGAACACGTAACTGCCACTCACCAGCACATCCACGCCAGCCTCCACAAGCCGTGGTGCTGTTTCTGCTTGTACGCCTCCGTCAACTTCTATAAGTGCATGGCTGCCGCTCTGAACAATCATGGATTTCAGCCGTTTCACCTTGCTGATGGTGTTTTCAATGAATTTCTGTCCGCCAAATCCAGGATTCACGCTCATTAGCAAAACCATGTCTACATCCTGAATGATGTCTTCCAGCATGCAGACGGGGGTAGACGGGTTGAGCGTAACGCCGGCTTTCATGCCCGCATCGTGAATCTCTTGTACCGTGCGGTGCAGGTGTGTGCATGCCTCATAGTGCACGTTCATCATCATGGCACCTGTCTTTGCCGTCTGCTGGATATACCTTTCCGGTTTCACAATCATGAAATGCACGTCGAGCGGTTTCCTGCAAATCTTGCTTACAGCCTCCAAAACGGGGAACCCGAAGGATATGTTCGGCACAAACACACCGTCCATGATGTCCATGTGAAGCCAGTCGGCTTCGCTGTTGTTTATCATTTCAATGTCGTCGTGCAGGTTCAGGAAGTTGGCTGCGAGCAAGGATGGAGATACAATTGTTGCCATGTTTTAATTCAGACTATACAATTCATACTTACCGTTCATCTTGACGGAACGGCAACTGTAAGCAATCTGTCGGATGAGGTTCAGGGTCTTTTCAGAAGGCCCGGGTTCTTCTTGTGTAAAATACTGCATAGGCACTCTTTTATTAACGTTCTATTCTATTAACGCAGCAGTTGGCGATTTATTACGTGCATGGCCGTATTTTATTCAACTTTTTCTTTTCTGACATACACTTTCTGCTGATGCTCAGATTCTTACCGTAGCCTTTTTGCTTTCACGAATTCCATGCTCATCATTTCTTGTATAGAGCGTCCAAGCGTTCTATATATAATAATGTGTAATGTCTTCATGTTGATGATTCTGATGGAAAAAAAGAAAAAAAGTGAAAGAAAAGTTTGTCAAATTGTGGAAAATGTGTATATTTGCAACCGAAAATCAGAAAAATGTTACGATTATGACAGTAAATATGTTCACAGCATGGTGGTGGCGCTACTCAAGATTTAACAAGTCGTGAGCAACGTTGCCGTGTGGATATAATTATAAAATAGCACAAAGAGGCCTGCCGTTCTTGCGACAGGCCTCTTTTCTTTGATGAATGTTATGTTTTTTAAAGTACAAATAAAAAAGTAGAACTCATAAAAAAACGCTTTGAAAGATGGAAATGAAAGAAATCCTTAACAGAATGTTGAATCACGAGGAACTATCGCGTGAAGAAACAAAAAGCATCTTGGTGGGCATTACCAGAAGTGAATTTCCTAACGAACAGATCACTGCTTTGCTCACGGCCTTACAGATGCGAGGCATCACAGTGGACGAACTGCTGGGTTTTCGCGATGGAATCCTTGAGACGGGGGTACATGCGGCATTGGATTGCGACCGCTATATCGACGTGGTAGGTACGGGCGGCGACCGCAAAAACACCTTCAATATCTCCACAACCAGTTGTTTCGTGATTGCAGGTGCTGGCTACAAGGTGGCAAAACATGGCAACTATGCGGCCACTTCCACCAGTGGGGCCTCTAATGTGATAGCCCATCACGGTATCAAGTTTACCGACGACATTGACAAACTGAACCGCAGTATTAATGAATGCGGCATCGTTTATCTGCATGCGCAGTTGTTTGCCAAGGCAATGAAGTTTGTAGGTCCCATCCGCAAGGCGCTTCAGTTCCCCACCTGTTTCAATCTTCTCGGCCCGATTGTGAATCCTTCTCAGCCGCAATGCCAGTTGTTGGGTGTGGCCAATCTCGACCAGATGCGCCTTTATAATAATGTTTATCAGAAGATTGGCATCGACTATGGTATCGTGAACAGCATTGACGGATACGACGAGATTTCTTTAACGGGCGATTTCAAAGTGACAACCAACAGTTACGAGCGCATTTTCAAACCCTCGGATTTGGGCTTCGATATTGCCAAGCCCGAGGAATTAGTCGCTGGTGCCACCGAGGATGAGGCTGCGGCCATCTTCGACAGCGTGCTCGAAAACCGCTGTCTGCCTGCCCAGAAAAACATTGTGCTTGCCAATGCAGCCTTTGGAATTCAGGTGTTGGAGAAGGGAATGAAGAGCATTGAAGAATGTGTGGAGATTGCGCGTGAGAGCATCGACAGTGGAAGCGCGCTGCGAACATTCCGCAAATTCGTGGAGTTGAACAGTTGATTCTGTTACTTGTGCATAGTTGTTTTTTTCGTCTGAAAACAAAATAAATTAGGTATGAAAGACGTTTTAGAAGAAATAGTTGCATGGAAACGTGAGGAAGTGGTGCGACTGAAAGAGGTGATGCCGCAGAAAACCCTCCAAGTGAGGGTAGAAGAACTGCTGCAGGAAGGCAGTCAAGTGCCGTCCATGCGTCAGGCTCTGATGCAGTCGTCAAGCGGAATCATTGCTGAGTTCAAGCGGAAATCGCCCTCAAAGGGATGGATCAAGCAGGATGGTGATGCTGCGAAGATACCTCTTTCTTACCAGCAGCACGGTGCTGCAGCGCTGAGCATCCTCACCGATGAGCACTTTTTCGGTGGAAGCGACCGTTATGTGGTGTCGGCCAGGAAAAGCGGAGTCACGCTGCCGGTGCTCTACAAGAATTTCATCATTGATGAATACCAGGTATTTCAGGCGCGCCTTTGTGGCGCATCGGCCGTCTTACTCATTGCTGCCGACCTGCAAAAACATGAATGCAAGCACCTCATCGAGGTGGCTCACGACATTGGCATGGAGGTGTTATTGGAGATGCACGGCGAGGAAGAACTGGAATATGTAGAACTGGAGCCAGACATGTGCGGCATTAACAATCGCAACCTCGGCACTTTCGTCACAGATGTGGCTAATTCCTTCCGTCTGTCAGATTGTTTGCCGCGTGATGTGTGCAAGGTGAGCGAAAGCGGAATCTCATCGCCAGAAACGGTAAACCGGTTGCGCGCTGCGGGCTTCAATGGGTTCCTCATTGGTGAGAACTTCATGAAAGCAGCCGATCCGGGTGGTTCGCTGGGCGAATTTATATCAAGTCTATTGTAAAAATTTATGATAATATGATTATAAAGGTGTGTGGTTTGCGCGAACCCGATAATATTCGCGCCGTTGCATCACTGGATGTGGACATGATTGGATTTATTTTCTATCCCGAGAGCAGTAGATATGTGCAGATGATTTCATCGCGTGCCGGTATCATACCTGACTATTCGCAAGACAGGTTGCAGCAAATCAAGGCGGCAAACACAGGAACCGCTCCACGTTATGCACCGAGCAGGGTTGGCGTGTTCGTGGATGACATGCCGCAAAACATCGTAACCCGTGTGTATAACTACCGTCTCGACTATGTGCAACTACATGGAGATGAGTCGCCCGTTATGATTGACAATCTTCGTCGCACAATCGATCCGGACATTCATCGTAATTTAAAGATCATCAAATCGTTGAATGTTCGCACTGAAGAAGATGTTCAGAAGTGGCGCGACTATGAGAATTGCGTGGATATGTTCCTTTTTGACACCCAATGCGACACTTTTGGAGGTAGCGGAGCGCAGTTCGACTGGAACATTCTCCAATCCTACGACGGCCATATCCCGTTCCTTCTCAGTGGCGGCATAGGTCCCGACGACGTGGAGCGCGTCAAGGCGTTCCGTCATCCTATGTTTGCCGGCATAGACTTAAACAGTTGCTTCGAGATTTCTCCCGCAGTGAAGGATGTAGACCAACTGAAGGCCTTTATCAGTGCCGTCAGGGCATGAGCATATAGTTCCTCTTTCATGAGGATTCGCACTGCTTTTCGAAAGAGAAGCGTGCAGAAAATGTAAAAATAAATAGTAGATTTATGCAAACTAAAAATAAGATTAACCAACTGTTTGCTGAGCAGCAGGAAACAGGGCGCAAGTTGTTGTCGCTCTATTTCTGTGCCGGATGTCCCACGCTTGATGGCACAGCCGATGTCATTCAGACGCTCGAAAGGCGCGGAATCGACATGATTGAAGTGGGAATCCCCTTCAGCGACCCTCTTGCTGATGGACCTGTCATTCAGAGCGCAGGCACCGTGGCATTGAAAAACGGCATGACACTCGCTAAACTGTTCGCTCAATTGCGTTCCATCAAGCAGGATGTGCACATCCCGTTGGTGATGATGGGCTATCTGAACGTGATTATGCACTATGGTATAGAAGCGTTCTGCAAGAGTTGCGTGGAAAGTGGTGTGTCGGGAATGATCATACCCGACCTGCCGTTCACTGATTATCTGAACGACGTGAAGCCCATTGCCGACAAGTACGACCTGCGCGTAATCATGATGATAACGCCAGAAACGAGCGAGGAGCGCATCCGTTTCATCGATGACCACACTGACGGATTCATCTATATGGTCAGTTCTGCCAGTACCACAGGTGCTCAGAAGAGTTTCGACGATAGCAAGCAGGCTTATTTCAAACATATCAACGGCATGGGGCTAAGGAATCCGCGGATGATTGGTTTCGGCATCAGCAACCGCCAGACCTTGGAAAGTGCGCAGCAGAATGCTGCCGGTGCCATTATCGGATCAAAGTTTGTCACCTTGCTCAACGAGTCTGGCGGCAATGCAGACGTGGCTATGGATCAACTTTATGATGCTTTAAGTAAATAGTTATGACACTCAAAGAATTCTTGAACAATGGCGATGTGTTTGCCAAAAACAGTGGTGCATGCATCACGGAAATCAGAGAAGGCTATGCCCGAGGTGAGATGACGGTTACCAAAGCGCATCTCAATGCCGGTGGCGTGTGTCAGGGTGGGGCGTTGTTCACACTGGCCGACCTTGTCTTTGCTGCTATTTCCAACAGCCGCGGCAAACTGACTTTCGGGCTGGAGAATACCATCACCTTCCTGCACAGTGCCTTTGAAGGTGACAAACTCATAGCCGAAGCCGTTGAAACACTGAACCATCACAAGATTCCCTTTTGCGAAATCAAGGTGAGAAACCAGCATGGCGATCTCATTTGCTCAATGACAGGCATTGCCTATCGCAAGGAGAAACCGATGAATCTTGACGGTTTGCAATGAGAGAATGTCGTGTTTTCTTGACAGTTTCGCTTGTTATCATTAACTGCTGAGTATTAATTCGAAATTAAATTTATGTGTATGAAAGAACGTTTTCTGGTTGACAAAGACGGGTATTACGGCGAATTCGGTGGCGCCTATGTGCCTGAAATATTATATAAATGTGTGGAGGACTTGCGTCAGGCCTATCTCCCCATCATCGAAAGCGAGGAATTCAAACGCGAATACCATCATTTGCTCCGCGATTATGTGGGGCGGCCCTCTCCATTATATTATGCCCGGAGGATGAGCGAGCGATATGGGTGCCGCTTATATCTGAAACGTGAAGACCTGAACCACACCGGCGCTCACAAAATCAACAATACCATCGGCCAGATACTGATGGCCAAGAAGATGGGAAAGACGCGCATCATCGCCGAAACCGGTGCCGGACAGCACGGAGTGGCTACTGCCACAGTGTGTGCACTGATGAATATGCAGTGCGAAGTGTTCATGGGAGCCACCGATGTGGAGCGCCAGCACACCAACGTGGAGCGTATGAAGATGCTGGGAGCCACTGTTCATCCTGTGCGCACGGGCAATATGACGCTCAGCGATGCATGTTCAGAGGCCATTCGTGACTGGTGCTGCCATCCGTCAGATACTTTTTACATCGTAGGCTCTACCATGGGACCGCATCCTTACCCGGATATTGTGGCCAGGATGCAAAGTGTTATCTCTGAAGAAATCAAATGGCAGTTGCAGGAAAAGGAGGGCCGCGACTATCCCGACTATCTGTTGGCATGCATAGGAGGTGGCAGTAATGCTGCCGGAACGATATATCATTACCTGGATGATGAGCGTGTGAAGATTGTATTGGCCGAAGCCGGAGGCCAGGGTGTGGATTCCAGTTTCACGGCGGCTACTATCCACCGCGGCACGGTGGGCATTCTGCACGGCTCAAAGATGCTGGTCATGCAGAACGAAGACGGTCAGATAGAAGAGGCATTCAGCATTTCTGCCGGTCTCGACTATCCTGGTGTGGGACCCATGCATTGCAATATGGCCGTGAAAGGCCGCAGCCGCGTGCTCGCCATCAATGATGACGAAGCTATTCGTGCGGGATATGAACTTACCAGAATGGAGGGAATCATCCCCGCCATAGAGAGCGCGCATGCCGTTGCCGCACTTGGCAAGTTGAGTTTTGAGCCTAATGACGTGGTGGTGTTGACCGTCAGCGGCCGTGGCGACAAGGATATTGAGACCTATCTAAACAACAAACCCGAATGAAAGAGACGATTTTCAACTATACCACCTGTAGCGTGTCGCTGCTCGGTGACCTGCATACGCCCGTAGGTGTTTATATGCAGTTGCGCGATCTCTATCCGCAGAGTGCGCTGATGGAGAGTTCCGACTATCACGAATCCAACAACAGCCGCTCGTTTATCGGCGTTGATCCGATGGCAAGCGTAGCCATTAGCCATGGGGAAAGCATTTCCACATTCCCCGACGGTAGCGTCAGCAGGCACAAAGTGGACGCATCGTATCGCAGCGACCATGCCATCAATGACTTCCTCGCACGTTTTGAGGTGAACGGAAGCGATGCCGACCATTGTGGCCTGTATGGCTACACCTCGTTTAATGCCGTAAGGTATTTCGAGAACATCCCCGTGAAGGACGAGACGATGGAGAAGAACGATGCGCCGGATATGTATTATATTCTCTATCGCACCATTATCGTGTTCGATCATTTCAACAGTAAGATAAGAATTGTCACTCTTTGCCACCCCGACGAGGAGGGACAGCGTGACGGAAACAGCCGTATGGATGCCATTTTGAAGGCAATGAACAAGTCCAGTGTGCATACGTATGGCTTCCATCCTGTAGGTGAAACCTTCTCATCGCTCACCGACGAGCAGCACAAACAAAACATTCGCAAGGGCATTCAGCACTGCAAGCGTGGCGATGTGTTCCAGATTGTGCTTTCGCGCCGCTTTGTTCAGCGCTACGAAGGGGATGATTTCAAACTATACCGCGCGCTGCGGAGCATTAATCCGTCGCCTTATCTGTTTTATTTCGACTTCGGAGGGTTCCGCATATTCGGCTCTTCGCCCGAGACCCACTGCCGTATTGTCAGGGAAGAGCAGGGTGGACATGCCGGAAAACCTGTGTATAGAGCCTACATAGACCCGATTGCCGGTACGACGCGACGCACTGGCGATGCTGCGGAAGACAGGAAAAACGCCGAGTTCCTGCGCAACGACCCCAAGGAGAATGCCGAGCACGTGATGCTGGTCGACCTGGCCCGCAACGATCTTTCGCGCAACTGTCACGGCGTGAAGGTGGATTTCTATAAGGATCTTCAGTATTACAGCCATGTGATTCATCTGGTTTCGCGTGTGAGCGGCTTGCTCGACGATGGCGCAGACCCCATCAAGGCGTTCATCGATACCTTTCCTGCGGGAACGCTTTCGGGTGCTCCCAAGGTGCGTGCCATGCAGTTGATTTCCGAATATGAGCCTCACAACCGTGGCGCTTACGGTGGTTGCATTGGCTATATAGGCTTCAATCGCACGCTGAACCAGGCCATCACAATCCGCACTTTCGTCAGTCGCAACGGTGAACTGTGGTTCCAGGCAGGCGGAGGAATTGTTGCCAAGAGCAACGAAGAGTATGAGCTGCAGGAGGGGAACAACAAACTCGGTGCTCTGCGCCGTGCCATCATGATGGCTGAAAACATGTAGAATCATCAATCAAAGAAGTATGAAAATTGTTATTATAGATAATTACGACTCGTTCACCTATAATCTTTCTCATCTGTTGAAAGAGTTGGGCGCAGAGGTGACCGTATTCAGAAACGACCAGTTCGGGCTTCAGCAGTTGGAGGAATTCGACAAGATTGTGCTCAGTCCAGGCCCTGGAATCCCTTCAGAAGCGGGCTTGCTGCTCGACGTGATCCGCACTTATGCCGGCAAGAAACCCATCTTGGGCGTATGCCTGGGCCATCAGGCCATCGGCGAAGTGTTTGGCGCACGTCTGGTAAACCTCTCTGAAGTGTTTCACGGAGTGGCCACCGAAGGCACGCTCACCACGCCGCTCGACCCCATTTTCAGTGGTTGTCCGGAGCGGCTCACCATGGGACGCTATCATTCTTGGGTGATTTCGAAGGAGCATTTCCCCGATTGTCTGGAAGTGATAGCCGAGAGCGACGAAGGACAAATCATGGCCCTTCGTCACCGCGAGTATGCAATTCGCGGCATTCAGTTCCATCCTGAAAGCGTGCTTACCCCCGATGGCAGGCGAATACTTGAAAACTTTATTCAATCAATATGAAAAAACACTTGATGTTATGGTGCCTTTTGGCTGTGTTCTCTCAGGGTGTTTCTGCCCAGTATAAGACTTATCACGGCGACGGACCCGACGATGTGCTGCGCTTGGTGCCCATCGCCTCGGCCTTCGCCTTGAAGGCATGCGGCGTGGAAAGCAGCAGCAACTGGCCGTCGTTTCTTGTCAGTGCCGGCATATCGGGTGCGCTGACATGCGGCATTACCTACGGACTGAAACATGCCGTTCACGACAAACGTCCCGACGGAACCGACAATCATGCTTTCCCGTCGGGCCATGCCGCAGTGGCATTTGCCGGTGCTCACGTCTTGTTAAAGGAATATGGGAAGACGTCAGTATGGATTCCTGTGGCCGGTTACGCAGTTGCCACAGCCACAGCCATCGATCGTGTGCACCGAAACCTCCATCATTGGGACGATGTGCTTGCCGGAGCAGCCATCGGAGTGGCATCAACGGAGTTGGGCTATTGGCTTTCACGCAAGTTGCTGCCTAATCACAACGAGTACAGCATAGCCGTTTCTCCTGCCGGATTATCGCTATGTTACACGTTTCGTTGAGGTGATATCGCACCTGTTTTTCGTCTTTCTTGGCATGTTCCACCATGGCTTTTCCCGTCGGTTTAACCTTTCGTTATGTATCTAAGAAATGTTTTTCCCAACGGTTTGACCTTCCGTTGCATGTTCGCATGTATTTTTTCGAATGCCGGTATGTCGCGGGTTTCGGCATGCAGATAAAAATAACAGCATGCTGATGATTCGAAAAAACACGACAAAACCATGTTGCCGGTTTTCTTCAAAATAGAAATGGATTTTCGGAAAAACAGGCGTTGAAAACGCGAAAATGTAAAGATTCATTACCGCGACGCACATTTCCACATGCAAAACCTATGCTTTTACCCTTCAAAACCTATGGTTTTACTGTCCAAAAACTATGGTTTTGCACCTCAAAACCTATGTTTTTACACCCCCAAAGCATAGGTTTTGCCAGCAAACATCTGATTTCTTCGTTCAAGGAATACTTGTTTTTGTTGTAATTGGCTTTTAGTCAATAAGTTGCAGAAAGTGTGCCATAATCCGCGTATTTCACGCCCTATTGAGTGCTCGTGACCAATATCGCACGTATGAGAGACTAAAATTCGGATTTTCCATGACAATATGAAGCACAAGGATTACTCGTTTTCGATGTTTTCATTTACTATCACTTGCCGTTTAAATTGCATGGTTCCGATATCTTCGTTTGCTATTACTTGTTGCCAATAATTGCCTTTGACATCTGCATTATCTGCGGCTGAAAACCAGTCTGACAAGCAAGAAATTCACCGGAACGGCAATGCAATAGACAGGCAGCGGTGCCCATTGCTTGCTTACTCCTATCCATAGGAATAAGTTGAGCAGTACCATCTGCAGCAGATAGTTGCACATATGGGCCCCGGCAAAGCCAATGCCGTTGCTGGCCGTAGCCTTTTTCCTGAACGTGAAGCGTGCAGAGAGGATGTAGTTGGCCAGGAAACTGATGAGATAGCCTATGGTATAGGCCACGTTCACATTGATTACGCGCTGCAACAGCCAGTATATGAGATAGTGAATGGCCGTGGCCACGACGCCCACAATGGCAAATCGTGCCATTTCGCCGAATGTTTGCTTTGCTATCATGGGTGCAAATATACAAAAAATCTGCCTATTTGCTGCTTTATGTTTGATAAAAAGGCTCATGTGGAAAAGAAAAATCGTTGTTTATGCGCATTGTTACAAAAACTATTCGTAACTTTGCCACCACGTAAACATATATAATCATACTGAATATGGAAATCATCAAAAGAGAACAGTTGTTTAAAAGCCGCAGTTACGGTGCTACCATCCGTTCTGCATATACGTCGTTTCTGGAGAACTATAAATTGATATTCCGCCGCACATGGCCGTTCCTTTGTGCCTTTTCGCTGTTGGCTCCCATCGTGGTGCTCACCAGTTTCGCGCAGCGGGCTGGGCAGTTCAATCCATCCGTATGGGGTGCCTATCTGCTTGCCAGTTTGCTGCTTGAAGTGGTGGCATTCCTGTTTTATGGGCGGCTCACTATGTTTGTCAACGAGCAGTCGTATAAATGGAATGTGGTGCGCTATCTGAAAGCATGGCTATGGCAAATGTTATTGATCGTCGTGGTGTCTGTTGTGATAGGTGTCGTGGCCGGTTTGGTGGCAGTGGGCGTAATGCCCGCCGAAGAGACCGCAGCGCCAGCCGCTAACCCCATGGCAGCGCAGGCGGCGCAACAAATGGCGATTCTCAAGGTCTTCGGGGTGACATTTGTGCTCTTTATGGTCTTGGCGCTGTTGCTGCTGCCGTATATTCCGGTGTTTATGAAATACTTTGCCGAGCCGCTCACGCACATGCGCAAACTCATATTCAAGCAATTCTCAGTGTATATGCACTATTGGGGCTACATCTTCCTGACGATGCTCATCACCTTTATCGCCCTGTTCGTGTTGCTGATGGTCATCGCCCTGCCGATGATTATCATGGCCATTGCGCTCGTTTCGTCAAACTCGGGAGTGGCAAATGGCGATGAAGCGGGCTTGCCTGCCTATTTCGGCTGGATGGCATACGGTATTTGCGCCCTCACGTTTTTTGTCTATACCTTTGTCAGCATATTTTCATTCTTCGTGGTGTGTTATATCTACGGCAGCATTGAAGCACGAGAAATAGAGCGCAAAGATGTGGCCGTAGCCGTTGAGGAATAAAATCATTGAACCATCACAAACATATCGTACAAAATGAAACCACAAAAAATACTGTTTATCGACCGCGACGGAACGCTCATCGAAGAGCCTGCCGACGAGCAGATTGATTCTTTTGAGAAACTGAAATTCGTGAAAGGCGTGTTTCGCAACCTCGCATTCATCAGGAAAAACCTTGATTTCAAGTTCGTGATGGTGAGCAATCAGGACGGACTGGGCACTTCCTCGTTTCCAGAAGATACCTTCTGGCCTGTTCATCGTTTTATTCTTCAGACGCTGGAAGGGGAGGGCGTGACCTTTGATGATATCAAAATAGACCGTCATTTCCCCGAAGATCATCATCCCGACCGCAAACCCGGAACGGGAATGCTCAAGGAATATATAGACAATCCTGCCTATGACCTGCAGGGGAGTTATGTTATCGGTGACCGGGAAACCGACCGGCAACTGGCAGAGAATCTTGGCTGTAAGGCGCTGATACTGGGCGACGAGCGCGGAACCACATGGGACAGCATTGCAGAAATCCTCTTTGCCGGAGAAAGACGTGCGGAAGTGAGACGTACCACGAAGGAAACCGATATCCATGTGGTGCTGAACGTGGACGGAACGGGTAAGTGCGACATCTCAACAGGACTGGGTTTCTTCGACCATATGCTTGAACAAATTGGCAAGCATGGCATGATGGACCTGACGATACATACCAAGGGCGACCTCCACGTGGACGAGCATCACACCATTGAAGACACGGCCCTGGCGCTGGGAGAGTGCCTTTTGAAAGCCCTTGGCGACAAACGAGGCATTGAGCGCTATGGATATTGTCTGCCCATGGATGACTGCCTGTGCTCTGTCAGTCTCGATTTCGGCGGCCGTCCGTGGCTTGTCTGGGATGCAGCGTTCCGCAGGGAGCGCATTGGGGAGATGCCTACTGAGATGTTTCTCCACTTCTTCAAGAGTCTGAGCGATGCTGCGCGTATGAACCTGAATATCAAGGCAGAAGGTGAGAATGAGCACCATAAGATTGAAGGTATATTCAAAGCACTGGCAAGAGCGCTGAAAATGGCGGTGAAGCGCGACATTTATCATTACGAACTACCGTCAACGAAAGGCATGTTGTAAAGATTCAAGAATTGTTCTAAATCAATAAAAAACTTAAAAATAGTCACTTTTTTTGCATGTAATTTGCATAAGTGCCTGATATTTTGTACTTTTGCCGACGAATATGCAGAATTGTATGCAGTACGTTCTGTGATTAGTAACTGGGACTGAGACGTAACCTGTTGTGAGGATAGGTATCGTTGTGGGCAGAATGAGCATTGTGATGATGCGTTGTCCAGGTTCCAAAAATCAGGTAATAATGGATAGAATATTTAAAGTATTATGTTTAATTACATTAATGACTATCCCTATTTCTGCCAGTGCAGTTAATAAAGGGAACAAGGAATCTTCTAAAGTAGACTGGGAACCCGTGATGAACGCTATTATCCAAGTGGAGAGCGGCGGCAGGAAAAATGCCAAAAACGGCAACCAGTGTGGTGCGATGCAGATTACGCCCATTCTTGTGCAGGAGTGCAATAATATCTTGAAAGAGCGTAAAAGCAAGAAACGGTATACATTGTCAGACCGGTTTAATCTTGCCAAGTCAAAGGAAATGTTTCTGCTGATACAGTCGTATCATAATCCGAAAAACGATATCGAGAAGGCCATCCGGTCATGGAATGGTGGTCAGCAGTACAGCATTAAGAGAACGCAGCGCTACTTTGAGAAGGTGATGAGTTATCTCTAAGGGATACCAAAGAACAGTTTCCGGTTGTCAGTATGCTGGCAACCGGAATTTTCTTTGTTGTTGATTCAAGCCGTGGGAGCAGCCGCCGACGGCACTTGTTTGATATACACATCCTGCTGCGGGAAGGGTATTTCGATGTTGTTTCGGTTGAGCACATCGTAGATACACTGCATCACGTCGCTCACCACATAGATTTGATTCACCGCATCCACCCAGCACAGCAGTTTGAAGTTGATGCTACTGTCGCCGAAATCGGTGAATACTACCTTCACTTTCTTCTCCGGGTCGAGGAAACGGTGGTTTAACTTCATCACCGCATCTTCTACCAGCGAGGTAACTTGCTTCATGTTTGTTCCGTAGGCAACGCCGAAAGGAATGAGCGAAAGCACGTAGCCGTGGTTCTTGGTGAGGTTTTTATAGTTCTTGGTAAACAACTGTGAGTTGGTGAAAGCAATCACAGAGCCGTCGATGGCCTCAAGCATGGTGCTGGTATAACTGATGCTCGACACCTTGCCTTTTATGCCGTCGCACTCTATCCAGTCGCCAACCTTGACGCGACCGGCCATCAGGTTGATGCCGTAATAGAGGTTTTCAAGAATGTCTTTCGATGCAAAACCGATACCCGTTGACAAACCGCCTGCAATATATCCCAGCCATGTTCCGCCGATATGCAGTATGCTGAGGCTGATGAGCAGCCATGCGCCCCACACGATAACCTGTGTTACGTTCTTTCCCATCACTTCGCGCGAGCCCACATTCTGCAGATTCTTTTTGCGGAAGTGGATGTGGAGCAGTTCAAGGCACAGTTTGTTGATGTATTTGAACAGGAAATAAAGTCCCAGCACCTCAAGGATGCTGAAGAAACTGAGCCTGAAATTCTGCACGTTGACAAAGTAACTTGTGAAGATGGTCAGCGTGAGGTCGCTCAGGTTAAACACATCTGCCGCCATGTAGATGCTCAGTGGGATGGACGAGAGCACCAGCACGGGGAGCAGAACCTCGTAGATAAAGCGGAAGAACCATGTCTTTGTGATGGGATTGCTGTAGATGCGGTGGCTGTCGCTGTATTTCTTCATCCATCCGGCAATGCATGTAATGGTGAGGATACACGTAAGTTGCATGATCCACCAGATGAGCAGTTGCACGCTGAGCAGCGTGTATCCAATCCACGAACTGATGGTGCTCGCGATGAAAATGGCCAGTGACACGTAAGTATAGAACATGTCGTTGCGCGGAACGCGCTTGTTGTGTTTGCGGATGACATACCATTGCCATACGGTGCATATGAGTAGGATGGGCGGGAAGATGAGGTTTACCAGGTCGTTGGGAATGAGAATGATACGGAATGAGATAACGACGAAGCCCATCACAATGAGTGGCGAGTAGATATGGAATGCGCTCTTGATCTGTTCTCCGCTGACCCTGAGCAACAGCGAGATGAGTATCACGCCGAGCAACCATGCGTATTCCACCAGCAGATTGCTGGCCATGATGAGGAAATTCTGTTCAACGGTGGCCAGAATAATACCTTGGATGATGGCAAAGGTGATGGCTGTGGTGGCCAGGATGATGCAGGTGCGCTTCTTCATGAACTCTTCTGTCCTGAATCGCTTAGGCATGAGCACCCTGATGGCTAAGATATTCAGTACGATGGACAGCAGCCCGTAGAATGCAATGGCCATGAACAGGCCGATAATCATTCTGGAATCCCATTGCGATTTCAGGTGTCGTGACACTCTGTACTTGTCGCTGACGGTTTCAACAGTGGCTGTCAGGTTCTTCTGAAGGCCGGCAAGGATGGCGAAATAGTTCTCTCCTCCGTTCTTGAAGATGTTGTTTTGTATTTCTCCGTATCGTTTGTTGGCATAGTCGTTTAGGTATTTCAACCTGTTTTCTGTGTTGTCGTAGTAGCGGATATAGTCTTGCATGGTCTGCTTGTTCTCAAATATGGAGCGCCGGATGTTGACAGCAAGGGTGAGGCAGACGTTACGGTCGGTCTTTGCTTTGTCGTCAAGTGTCATCTGAGGCATCTTCTGCAGCGATGCAATGAGGCTGTCGTAGCGTGCAATCTCGGTGTCCAATTTCCCGATGAATGAGCGGAACGGCAGTGTCTTCTGCTTGAAATCATGAAACTGATTGGTGGCTTCGTGGCAGGCGTATGTCAGGTCGAACACATAATCAGGCTTCTGCGAATACAGCATCAATGAGTTTTGGTTGCTTCTTCTGATCACATCCATCAGGTTGTTTCTGATGCGCTCGTTCTGATTGGTAAATGACTGAACGCGCTTTTCTTGCTCATCGTGCACGTTTTGCAACTCTGTTCTGAGGATAGACAGTGTCTGGCTCAGGTCTTTTTCTTTAAGCACGGCATTCGCATTCAGTGCAAATATAACTGAAAGGATTAGAAGTATTTTTTTCATTGTATGATAATATTTCGCTTTTTTTACTTGCAAAAATACGAATATTTCATTCATTATGATTATATTTGCGTGGTTTTTTATAAAAGGTTAATTAAATATGGTAATTATTGCTGATTCTGGAAGCACCAAAACCGACTGGGCATTGGTTGAAAAACAGGTGATTGTGAAACGCGTCAAGACACAAGGGCTGAATCCGGTGGTGGCTGATACAGAACTGATGATCAGCGAAATGCGCAAGGTGGAAGTGGATTCCGGGGTGAATATCAGTGCAATACGTTTCTACGGTGCTGGCTGCAAAGGGCAGTGGAGCGACAAGGTGAGAGCGGCACTGCAGACGGTTTTCCCGCAGGCAGATGAGATTGAAGTGCATAGCGACCTGCTCGGCTCGGCGCGGGCAGTATGCGGGCATGAGCCGGGAATCGCATGCATTCTCGGCACAGGGTCCAATTCTTGTCTCTACGATGGCCGGGAAATCGTCGCCAATGTGCCGCCAATGGGCTATATCATCGGTGATGAAGGCAGTGGTGCAGCACTGGGAAAACTGTTCATCAATGCGCTATACAAGGGGCTCCTTCCTGTTTCCATGCGTGAAGACTATCTGAATTGGGCTTCGCTCACCTATGATGAACTAATCAGCCGCATATACCGCGAACCGCTGGCAAACCGTTTTCTGGCTTCCACCTCTTTATATATATGTAAGCATTTGGACGTGGAGCCGCTTCGCCATCTGGTAAAAGAGAATTTCAGAAGTTTCTTCCGCTTTCAACTCCACAGTTATTCGCGACGCGATTTGCCGGTGGGTGTTGTTGGAAGCATTGGGTTCTGTTATCAGGATATTTTGAGGGAAGTGGCTGCTGAGGAAGGATTTACGGTGGGCAAAATATGCAAGGAACCGCTTGCCGGCATGGTGGATTTCGGATAAGAATATGTCCTTTAGAGCCTAGTTTGTATCATTTTTCCTTCAAAGTGTCGAATCGTGTCAATAAAGTATCAATCACTTTGCCAATAATTGTTTATCTTTGCAAACAGAATCAGACACTGACGTATGAAAAGAATCTATCTTATTATAATATGTGTAATGTCGCTGTTGTCAGCAAAAGCGCAAAATGGTTTTGTGAAAGTTGACAATGGGCACTTTGTGCGCGACGGCAAGCCATATTATTTTGTAGGTACCAACTTCTGGTATGGAGCCATTCTCGGAAGCGAAGGGCAGGGTGGCAACCGTCAGCGTCTGTGTAAGGAACTTGATGAACTGAAGGCCATCGGCATTGATAACCTGCGTATTCTCGTGGGAAGCGACGGTGAGCGAGGCGTGAAAACCAAGGTGGAGCCCACGCTGCAGATTGCTCCGGGCGTGTATAATGATACCATTTTCGCCGGTTTGGACTATCTTTTGATGGAAATGGGCAGGCGCAAGATGGTGGCAGTGCTCTATCTGAACAACTCGTGGGAATGGAGTGGCGGCTATGGCTTCTATCTTGAACATGCCGGAGAGGGTGTTGCTCCGCGTCCAAATGAAGACGGATATCAGGCATTTATGCGCTTTGTCAGCAGGTATGCCAATAACAAGAAGGCGCACGAGTTGTTTTATCAGTATGTAAAAGACGTTGTCGGCAGGACAAACCGCTATACCGGCAAGCCATATACAGAGGATCCGGCCATCATGTCGTGGCAAATAGGTAACGAACCGAGGGCTTTCAGCGACGAGGGTAAGCAGCCTTTTGCTCATTGGCTGGCAGAAACATCAGCGTTGATACGCTCTCTCGACAAGCATCATCTGATATCCATCGGGTCGGAAGGCAAGTGGGGATGCGAGGGTGATATGCAACTCTACGAGCAGGTGTGTGCCGACAAGAATGTAGACTATATGAATCTTCACCTGTGGCCATACAATTGGAACTGGGTGGGAGAGCGCACACTTCGCAAGAATCTTCCATTGGCTTGCAAGAATACCAAGGAATACATTGATGAGCACATCGTTGTGAGCGAGCGGTTGAATAAGCCGTTGGTGATGGAAGAGTTTGGTTTTCCGCGCGACGGATTCTCTTTTTCGCTCGAAAGCACCACCTCCGTGCGCGATGATTTCTATCGGTATGTGTTCTCGCTCGTGGCCGACAATGCGCTGAAAGGCGGCCATTTTGCCGGCTGTAACTTCTGGGGATGGGGCGGAATGGCCAATCCGGTGCACGACCAGTGGCAGGTTGGCGACGACTATACGGGCGATCCTGCGCAGGAACAGCAGGGTTTGAACTCCGTGTTCTTGGCCGACAAATCAACCATTGAGGTGATTCGTGAACAAGTAAAACGCATTGCAAATGCAGGAAAATAATACTGATTCTCAGTGGAGTATACATAAAATAATCTATATGTAACATCATAGAACATGTCGTGACGACATATTTTGTAATTTTGCAGAAGAATAATCCATTCAAAAGTAAATGCACATGAGATGGTTCTCACATAATGGTTGTTCTCTGTGCGAAGAATGATTAAATAGATATTTATAATTAAATTCATTTAGTGAAATTATTATTTTCAATAGGTGATTAAGTAACTCAAGTTTATGGCCCCGCTTCGACGGGGTTTTTCTTTTTGTTTATTCCTGATAATGGTATGGTTTTGATGTCGAATATCATATTTGTTGCGCAATTGTTTGGTGGTTTTGTTTTTGTTAACATCCGTTTTTGCTAAAGTGCAAATAAAGAGCAAAATAGTATCAATGTAGTTTTAGAGAAAGTATTAACTTTGCAAAGTAAAAACTGTTAGATATCTATTATTAAACACCAATCATGAAAAGAATTGTTAGTTTGTTGTTCGTTGTGATGCTATTCACTGGAGTATCATCGCAGATTCGTGGCAATCAAATCACCGTAACGGTAACTCCCGATCACAAAGATTGGAACTATCGCGTTGGAGAAAAATGCAAATTCGTAGTGAATGTATTGAAGTCTGGTACCTTGTTAGACAATGTGGAAGTTGACTATGAGGCAGGACCGGAAATGTATCCCGATGTGAAGAAGAAAGGCGAGGTGCTGAAAAACGGTACGATGACTTGGAGCGGAACGATGAAGAATCCCGGTTTTTATCGCTTGAAGGTGACTGCCCACGTTGACGGCAGAGAGTATTCCGGTTCGTGTACTGCTGCCTTCAGTCCGGAAATGCTCAAACCCACAACTGTAAATCCGCAGGATTTCGATGCGTTTTGGCAGAAAACACTGGAAGAAGCACGGTGGACGTCGCTCCAACCCACACGCGAACTGCTGCCGGAGCGCTCTACTGAGGAGGTAAATGTATATCAGGTGAGTTTCCAGAATATCCGATGGGGCAGCAGAACCTATGGTATTCTCTGTGTTCCCACTAAACCTGGAAAGTATCCAGCATTGCTTCGCGTTCCTGGTGCAGGCATTCGTCCTTACGAAGGTGACAAATGGACGGCTGCAAAAGGGTGTATCACCCTTGAGATTGGTATTCACGGCATTCCTGTAACCATGACGCAAGACTATTACGACAAACTGATGCAAGGTGCACTGAACTGTTATTGGCAGTTTAATATCAACGACAGAGACAACAACTACTACAAGCGTGTTTTCGTGGGGGCCATCAGAGCCATCGATTATATTGCCACCCTGCCAGAATGGAACGGTGAGAAACTCGGCGTAACCGGCAGTTCGCAGGGCGGAATGCTGTCTTTGGTATGCGCTGCTTTGGACAAACGGGTTACTTGTTATGGTGCTGTGCATGCCGCCATGTGTGATCACACGGCTTCACTGCAGCATGTAGCCTGCGGATGGCCGCATTATTTCTATGGCAAACAGCATGTTGACCAGAAAGAAATAGAGGCATCCCGCTATTACGACGGTGTGAATTTCGCCCGTCGAATCACATGTCCGGGCTGGTTTTCTTTTGGATATAACGACGACGTAGTGCCTCCCACTACTGCCTATGCCACCTATAACACCGTGACTGCCCCTAAAGAATTGCACGTTTATCAGCAGACGGCTCACTTCTGGTTCCAAGAGCAATGGGACGAATGGTGTGCTTGGCTCTACAAGGAATTAGGTATTGAGAATTGATTTTCTCATGATGAGTCATTCCTCTTATATCATTTAGCAAGCAGATTAAAATTCGAGTCATATACATTAATTAGATTGAAACCACATGAAAATAATGAAGAAACAACTGGCGTGGATGGCTGCAGCCGTGGTATTTGCTGCATGCTCCACAGCCAAGGAGCAGACGAAAAACGGTGCAGAACAGTTGGCTGAGCGACTGTTAGGTATACAGGAGAAGGGATATATGATGGGGCATCAAGACGATCCGTTCTATGGTGTGACCTGGGATGGTACGTATGTTGACGCAGAACCCTCGGATTCGAGTGATGTTCTCAGAACAGTAGGCGACTATCCGGCAGTGATGGGCTTTGATCTCGGTGGTATTGAGATGGGAGATGCCAAGAATCTTGACAGCGTTCCTTTCTCCCGTATCCGTGAAGAACTGATCAAGCATGATGAAAGAGGCGGTGTTGTGACCCTGAGTTGGCATCCGCGCAATCCGCTGACAGGCGGAACGGCATGGGATGTAGAAGATTCCACAGTAGTAAAGAGTATTCTTCCAGGCGGAGAACAGCACGAAAAGTTCCAGACATGGATGCAGCGTGTGAGTGATTTTCTGAAAACACTCAAGAGGAAAGACGGTTCGCCAGTGCCCGTTATCTTCCGTCCTTGGCACGAGAATAACGGTTCGTGGTTCTGGTGGGGACAGAAACTCTGTTCTGATGAAGAATTCCTGGGTTTGTGGAATATGCTGCAAGACTATCTCAGAGTGGAGGGACTCGACAATCTTTTGTGGAGTTATTCTCCCAATCTTGATGGTGGTTGGACGGAGGAACGCTTCATGAAGCGCTATCCAGGCAATGACCGCGTGACCTTGATAGGTGAAGATGCATACCAGTGGGGTACGGAAGAGGATTTCAAGACACAACTCAATGCCGACCTGCAGTTTATCAGTGAGTTCGCAAAAAAGAATGAAAAACTGTTTGCCCTGACAGAGTGCGGATTCAAAAACTTGCCTGATTCCACTTGGTTTACTCGTGTCTTGAAACCGATTATGGACAGTTACGCCATCAACTACTTCCTGTTGTGGCGCAATTACAAGAAGGAATACTTCGGACCAGCACCCGAATTGCCTTGTGCAACCGACTTTAAAGCATTCTATGAAGCAGATAACACGCTGTTCTTAAAGGATATAATTGCTTCTGGTAAAGAATAAATACTATAGATTAATATATAAAACATACTGATAATGACAGATTTCGCAAAAAGAGTGGAGGCCTTGAAGAGTCATCACGAACAACTGCTTACCCGCAGAAACGAACCCATCGAGTGGGGGAACGGCATTTATGAAAAGTACAAATACCCCATTCTTACGGCCGAGCATACGCCTTTAGAGTGGCGATATGATTTCAATGAGAATGACAATCCGTATCTAATGCAGCGCATTATGATGAATGCCACGCTGAATAGCGGTGCCATTAAGTGGCAAGGTCGTTATCTGCTGGTTGTGAGAGTGGAAGGCGCCGACCGCAAAAGTTTCTTTGCCGTGGCGGAAAGTCCTAACGGAATAGACAATTTCCGCTTTTGGGACGAGCCCATAACGATGCCCGACGACGTGATTCCTGCAACAAATATCTATGATATGCGTATCACTGCCCATGAAGACGGATGGATTTACGGCGTGTTCTGTGCGGAACGTCACGATGACAGCCAGCCTGGCAATCTGAGTGCAGCCACTGCTACTGCCGGTATAGCACGCACGAAGGACTTGAAAACATGGTATCGGTTGCCTGACCTGAAGACCAAAAGCCAGCAGCGAAACGTGGTGTTGCATCCCGAATTCGTAGACGGCAAGTATGCCTTTTATACTCGTCCGCAAGACGGATTTATCGATACGGGTTCCGGCGGTGGCATTGGCTGGGCACTTGTGGATGATATAACCCATGCAGAGGTTAAGGAAGAGAAAATCATCAATGCGCGCCACTATCACACAATCACAGAAGTGAAAAACGGAGAAGGTCCTCATCCCATCAAGACACCTAAAGGTTGGCTGCATCTTGCGCATGGTGTGAGAGCCACGGCCGACGGTCTGCGCTATGTTTTATACATGTATATGACGGCACTTGATGATCCGACGCGCGTGATAGCACAGCCTGGCGGTTTCTTCCTCGTACCTGAAGGAAACGAATATCTTGGTGATGTGATGAACGTAGCGTTCTCTAACGGATGGATAGCCGATGAGGACGGAAAGGTGTTCATCTATTATGCATCTGCCGACACACGCATGCATGTGGCTACTTCTACGATTGACAGACTGGTTGACTATTGTATGAACACGCCTGAAGACGGCCTGTATACAGCAGCCAGTGTGGAAACCATCAAGAAACTGATTGCCAAGAACAGACAAACGACTAAATAATAATCATATAAACCATCATAGTAATATGGCAAGTTTGAAAGAAAAAATCGGCTATGCGCTTGGTGATGCTGCAGCCGGAGGTATTACATGGAAAATCATGTCTATTGCTTTTCCGCTGTTTTTTACCAATGTGTTTGGCCTTACAGTGGCTGATACGGCCACGCTGATGCTGATTGCCCGTATGTTTGATGTGGTGACAGACCCGTTGATGGGCAGTTTGGCCGACCGTACACAGTCGAGATGGGGAACATACAGGCCGTGGCTCATTTTCGGAGCCGTGCCTTTAGGACTCATTTTCGCACTCCTGCTCTATACGCCAGACTTCGGACCGGTGGGGAAACGCATCTATGCCTATTCATTATATCTGATGATGATGGCTGTTTATACGGCAGTGAACGTTCCTTACGGCTCTCTGTTGGGCGTGATGACTTCTGATGACAATGAAAAAAACCAGTTTTCATCGTTCCGCATGGTAGGTGCCTACGCCATGGGATTCATTACACTGCTCTCGTTTCCGTATCTTCAGAAAATGGTAGGTGGCTCCGACGCACACCAATATGCTGTTCTCGGTGCCGGATTTGGCGTTTTGGCAACGTTGATGACGCTTGCTTGCGGTCTTCTCACTAAGGAACGGCTGAAGCCTGTGCGTGCAGAGAAGTTCTCCTTCCGTCCTTTTGTGGACCTTTTCAAGAACAAACCGTGGATATACCTGACTCTTGTCGGTATCTGCACTAACTTTTTCAACGGTTTCCGCTATGCAGTTGCTGGCTATCTCTTGGAGTATTGTCTTCATGGCGACGTAACCGTGAGCGGACTCATCATCAATTACACTGTGTTTATGACATTTGGTGAGGTGACTTGTATGGTTTTCGGCGGTCTTTCGCCTAAGTTCACGCAGTGGATAGGCTCCAAAAGCAAGGCGTTTGTGGTGGCTGCCCTCATTTGTGTGGTGTTCTCCGTGCTGTTTTTCTTTATTCCCATGGATCCTTCTTATATCTGGATGATGGTGGCAGTGGTGGTGCTCACCTCCGTGGGCGTAGGTCTCTATTCGCCATTGCTATGGTCTATGTATGCAGATGTGGCTGATTATGCCACAGAAAAGAACGGAACGTCGTCAACAGGACTGATTTTCTCCTCTGGTACCATGGCTCAGAAGTTTGGAACAGCCATTTCTGGCTCGCTGGTGGCATTGCTTTTGGGCGTGGCCGGCTTTGTTTCTGGCACCGATCCTGCAACGGGCAGCACCGTAATCACTATTACCGACGAAGAATCTGTCAGAAATATGGTGTGGGCATTGTTCTCGTTGTTCCCCGCAGCCATAGCCTTGATAATGATATTCCTTATTTATAAGTATCCCATAAAGAAGTAACGATGGACCATCGAGTGAAGGATTTGAAGCATGAAGTTCGGGATGTGTTGGAAAACAACATTCTGAACTTCTGGCTCAACAATATGATTGATGACGAAAACGGCGGTTTCTACGGGCAGATGACCGGTAAGCGTGAACTGATAAAGGATGCCGACAAGGGTGGTATTCTGTCTGCTCGCATCTTGTGGTCGTTCTCCGCAGCCTATCGCGTGTTAGGAAATGCTGAATATCTGGAGGCTGCCACGCGAATGAAAGACTATATCCTGGATCATTTCTATGACCAGGAGTACGGTGGAACCTACTGGAGCGTTGACTGCAAAGGACAACCCAAGGACACAAAGAAACAGTTTTATGCTATTGGGTTCATGATTTACGGACTGTCGGAGTATGCACGCGCCACTGGCGACCGTGAGGCTCTCGACTATGCCATTAATCTGTATGAGTGTATTGAATCGCATTCTCTCGACAAACAATATAATGGCTACATCGAGGCATGTACGCGCGAGTGGGGTGAGATAGCAGATATGCGCCTCTCGGAATTGGATGCCAACTATCCGAAATCGCAGAACACTCATCTTCATATCATAGAGCCGTATACCAATCTTTACCGCTGTATCAAGGAATTGCAGGCTGCCGAGTCGTGCAATTATGTGCCGGCGATTGGTGCAGTGCTTCCTGTTGGCATTTCCGTTCCACCAGAAACGGTCAGCCAGATAGAGGGTTCACTGCGCAATCTGATTAGTATTTTCACTGACAAGATACTGAATTCTGCCACCCATCACCTTGACCTTTTCTTTGAAAATGACTGGACGCGCGGGGCCGGAGCATTGGAGAGTTACGGTCACGACATAGAATGTTCGTGGCTGTTGCATGAGGCTGCCCTCGTTTTAGGCGATCCTTTCATACTTGAAAAGGTGGAATCCGTTGTTCGTGAAGTGGCAAAAGCGAGTGAGAAAGGCCTTAATGCCGACGGTTCAATGGTTCATGAAGCCAATTTAGACACGGGTTACGTGGATTCAGATCTGCACTGGTGGGTGCAGGCGGAGACTGTTGTCGGGTTCATTAATATCTATCAGTATTTCGGAGATGAAGATGCTTTGCAGAAAGCACTGCATTGCTGGCAGTATATCAAGGATAATTTGATAGACTATACATACGGAGAATGGTTCTGGAGCCGCCATGCTGACGGTACGTTGAATACTGTTGACGACAAGGCCGGCTTCTGGAAATGCCCGTATCATAACAGTCGCATGTGTCTGGAAATTATCGAACGCGAATTCTAAGGCACCGAACGCGCATTCTGATTATGAATAAGACAAACACTGATTGAGTTTGTCTATTTGAGTATCTTTCATGTCACCATGTCTCCAAACTCCAATGGATAAAGAGTTAGGACATGGTGACATGAATGATTTTTTTACATATTATTTCACCGGTTCATTTTGATTCATCCCTCATCTCCGGTCTTTTGACTTCCTGATGTTGCGGAATTGCGCCCAAACACTTTTGGGATTGGCCGTGTAAGGCAACTCATTCGGAACATAGAGCATGCCGTCTTTGATGAATGCTTTCGAGAAACTGTCTTTCTTGATCTTAGGCGGTATGCCGCTTTTCATGGTTACCGATGCCAGCGAAACGCATCCGTTGAAGGCATCGCTGCCAATTTCCTTCACACTGTTGGGAATCTCCACGTGGCGCAGAGACGTGCATCCGCGGAATGAATTGCCGGATATTGCTTTGATGGAATTGGGAATTGTGATGTGTTCCAGATTGCTGCAGTTCCTGAACATGCTGGAAGGAACTGACTTCAAACCACTGGGAATGTTCACGATACGCAGGCTTGAGCAGTTTTCAAATACGCTCGATCCTATGTCATTCACACCATTGGGTATGTAGATAGAGTCGAGACTGGCACAGTCTTTAAACGCATCGTGGTTGATTGACTTGATGTTTGTGGTGATGTTCATGTCCTTCAGGCTTGAGCATCCCTCAAAAAGACTGCTTGAAATGCTATTCATGCTGGTGGTACTGGTGAAAGATTTCAGCGAGACACATTTCTTGAAAGCATCGCTGCCGATGGATTTGATGCCGTTTGGCAGACTTATTTCCTCCAATGAGGTGCAATCCTCGAAGGCAGAACTGCCGATTTTCTCCATGGCGTTGGGCAGATTCACGTTGCGCAGACTGCTGCATCCGTGGAAAAAATCGGAGGGAAGAGCCTTGACTCCGTTGGGTATCGTGATGTCTTCCAGGGCAGTGCATTTCTTGAAAGCACCCGAACCGATGCTTTTTATGCCGTTGTGCAGATTCACTTCCTTCAGACTTGTGCATCCTTCAAATAGTTCGCTGGCAATCTCTGTTACGCTATTAGGGATGGTGATGCTCTCTATTCCCGAGCAATTCTGAAAGGCATTGCTTCCAATCTTTGTCACGGTGGTGGGAATTGTCACTGAGGTCAGGGTGGAGCAGTCGTAGAATGCCCCTGCGTCGATGGTTTCCACGTAGTAAGTGATACTGTCCTCGGTAATCTTTTCTGGTATGACGAGGTCGCCGGTATAGAGATTCTTGCCTGCAATCACACGCGCCTTGTTGCTCTTTGCATTCACGGCGTAGTTGATACCGTCAACATTTATCTTGTCGGATTTCTTGATTGGGCCGCCGAAAGCCGTTTGGCATACCATGACAAGTGCTATTGAGAGCATGGCGACAACGCTTTTTCTTCTAATTCTCATAATGAATGATTTTTTGGTTTCTACAAAAACTTCTGCAAAAATAAACAAAAAAGGGAAAACGACCAATAATTTTCAATATTAATTGCAAATGTTTGCAAATTAATTGCTACCTTTGCAGGCGTTTTAAAACAGGGTGCCGAAAGCACATCATTATTAACAATTACACATATATTATGTATTTTACTTTGTTTATTACCGTTATTATAACGGCCATTACCTTGGTTGTGGCAGCCTATGCCATTGCGAAGTTGGTGGGACCACGCTCTTATAACAAGGTGAAAGGCGAGCCCTATGAGTGCGGTATACCCACTCATGGGACGTCTTGGCTGCCTGTCAACGTGGGGTTCTATCTCTTTGCCATCCTGTTTCTCATGTTCGATGTGGAAACAGTGTTCCTTTATCCATGGGCAGTGGTTGTTAAGGAGTTCGGTGTGATGGCAATTGTCAGCATCGGATTTTTCCTGTTGGTACTTGTATTTGGCCTCGCTTACGCTTGGCGGAAAGGAGCGTTGGAATGGAAATGAAGCCGAAAATTAAGAGTATTCCCTACGACGAGTGGAACGATAACTCATCGTTGGAGAAACTGGTTGATGAACTCCACGAGGGTGGTGTCAACGTTGTGACCGGTTCACTCGACAAACTCATCAACTGGGGACGCGCCAATTCGCTGTGGTCGCTTACGTTTGCCACCTCTTGCTGCGGCATTGAGTTCATGGCATGCGGATGTTCTCGTTACGATTTTGCACGTTTTGGCTTTGAGGTGACGCGCAATTCACCCCGACAGGCAGACCTTATCATGTGTGCAGGAACGATTACCCACAAGATGGCACCGGCCTTAAAGCGTCTCTATGATGAGATGGCTGAGCCCAAGTACGTGATTGCCGTGGGCGGATGTGCCATTTCTGGTGGTCCGTTTAAGTCGAGTTACCATGTGGTGAAGGGCATCGAGGAGATTGTTCCCGTAGATGTTTTCATTCCAGGTTGCCCTCCGCGTCCGGAAGCCATTATGTATGGTATGATGCAATTGCAGCGTAAGGTGAAGATTGAGAAGTTTTTCGGCGGCGCTAATCATAAGCAAAACCGCGAAGAACGTGAGTTGGGCGTTTCAAATGCCGAGTTGACAGCACGTCGTCTGGGTGATCATCGCCGCGAACCAATCGTGGTAACGGAGGTGCCAGAGGATTTCGCCAAGAGTCTTTCCTCGTCTTCGATAGACAATCCTGCTATGTCTGGAAGCACGTCTGCTATCAATAATCAGTGTTCAAAGGCTAATGTTCAATCAAATAAGGAGGAGACCGCAAAATGAAATTAGACTTCTTATCATTCGATTTCGACAAGTTCGCCTCTGAAATGCAGAACTTGAAGAGCAAAAAACACTTCGACTATCTTGTTACAATCGTGGGTGAGGACTTCGGGACCGAAGAAGGCCTTGGCTGTATCTATATTCTTGAGAATACAAATACGCATGAGCGATGCTCCGTGAAGATGCTTGCACGCACGCAGGTATGCGGTGACGGCGTTGCATCCAATGGCAGCGGCGAGACCGACGGGCAGTTGATTCCGTATATTCCCACCGTTTCTAATATATGGAAAGTGGCTGATTTGCTGGAACGTGAGGTGTATGACTTCTTCGGTATCGTATTCCTGGGTCACCCGGACATGCGCCGACTCTTCCTCCGTTCAGATTTCAAGGGCTATCCTTTCCGTAAGGACTGGAAGTTTAACGATGAATATACGCTTGACGATGATGTGGAACCAGACTATGGACTGGAGTATTTCCTGGACGCAGAAGGCAATCTGCAGAGCAAGAAAAACATGCTTTTCACCGATAACGACTATGTCATCAACATCGGTCCTCAGCATCCAAGTACCCACGGAGTACTTCGCCTGCAGACCGTTCTCGATGGCGAGACCGTCAAGAGAGTATATCCCCATCTCGGATACATCCACCGCGGTATTGAAAAGATGTGTGAAAGCATGACTTATCCGCAAACTCTTGCTTTAACTGACCGACTTAACTATCTGAGCGCCATGATGCATCGTCATGCGCTTGTTGGCGTTATCGAAGAGGGAATGGGTGTAGAACTCACTGATCGCATCAAGTATATCCGCACCATCATGGATGAGTTGCAGCGCATTGATTCACATTTGCTCTATGTGGGATGCTGCGCTCAGGATATGGGAGCGCTCACAGCCTTCCTCTATTCTATGCGCGACCGTGAGCATGTGCTCAATTGCATGGAAGAAACAACTGGCGGACGACTGATTCAAAACTACTATCGCATCGGCGGATTGCAAGATGACATTGACCCGGATTTCGTTAAGAACGTGAAAAACCTGGTGAAATACCTCAAGCCGATTATACAGGAGTATGTCGATGTGTTTGGAGACAACGTGATAACACATAACCGTTTCGAGAAAGTTGGGCCGATGAGCCTCGACGATTGCATCAGTTATGCCGTCACGGGTCCTGCTGGCCGTGCTTCCGGATGGAAGAACGATGTGCGCAAGAACCATCCTTATGACATGTACGACAAAGTGGAGTGGGAGCAGATCCTCATGAATGGTTGCGACACGATGGACCGCTATACCTGTCACATCAATGAAATGTATCAGAGTCTGCACATTATTGAGCAACTTATCGACAACATTCCCGAAGGCGACTTCTATGTGAAGCAGAAGCCGATTATTAAGGTTCCCGAGGGACAGTGGTACTTCTCGGTGGAGGGTGCCAGCGGTGAGTTCGGCGTTTATCTCGATTCGCGAGGCGATAAGAGCCCGTATCGATTGAAAATGCGCCCCATGGGATTGTCACTTACGGGTGCTCTTGACCCGATGCTTCGTGGTCAGAAGATTGCCGACCTTGTGGCAACTGGTGCTGCTATTGACTTTGTGATTCCTGACATTGACAGATAATATATAGTTAAAATGAAGAGAAAACTGAGCAATATCATTGAGGAAATCCTCAATACATTGTCTTGGATTCTTGTATTTTTTAAGTAACAACATTATGTTTGATTTTTCAATAGTAACACAATGGTTCGACGCTCTCCTGCGCCACACGCTTGGTTTGGGAGATTTCTGGTCGATATTGATTGAGTGCGTATTGGTTGGTGTTGCCATTTTGGTGGGTTATGCACTGATAGCCATCGTACTGATTTTCATGGAGCGTAAGGTCTGCGCCTATTTCCAGTGCCGTCTTGGCCCGATGCGCGTAGGCTATTGGGGCTTGCTGCAGGTGTTCGCCGACGTTCTGAAGATGCTTATCAAAGAGATTTTCTTTGTTGACAAAGCCGACAAACTGCTCTATGCCGTTGCTCCTATACTGGTGATTATCGGGTCTGTGGGTGCTTTCTCGTTCCTGCCATGGAACAAGGGTGCCACAATTCTTGATTTCAACGTGGGCGTTTTCCTGCTTACTGCCATTTCTTCCATAGGTGTGGTAGGTATATTCCTCGCTGGATGGAGTTCAAACAATAAGTATTCGGTGGTTTCTGCCATGCGCGGTGCCGTGCAGATGATCTCTTATGAGATGTCATTGTGCCTTTGTTTGATTGCTGCAGTTATCTTAACGGGTACCATGCAGATGTCTGGCATTGTGGAAGCGCAGACTGGCCCATGGAAGTGGCTGATATTCCAGGGACACATTCCTGCCATTATTGCCTTCCTTGTATTCCTTGTTGCCGGTAATGCAGAGGCCAACCGCGGCCCGTTTGATATGGCTGAGGCCGAGAGTGAACTTACGGCTGGTCACCATACAGAATATTCCGGCATGGGTTTCGGATTCTTCTATCTTGCAGAATTCCTCAATTTGTTTATCATTGCAGGAATTGCTGCTACGGTTTTCCTGGGAGGATGGGCTCCGGTAAATATCGGAATCGATGCATTTGATGCGGTAATGAACTACATTCCCGGCATTGTATGGTTCATGGGCAAGACATTTGCGCTTGTCTGGATACTGATGTGGATTAAGTGGACATTCCCCCGTCTGCGCATTGACCAGATTCTGAAGTTGGAGTGGAAGTATCTTATGCCGCTCTCTCTCATCAATCTTGTGCTGATGACCGTGGTCGTAGCCCTTGGCATTTATATCAAATAAGGCTTATATGATTAAAGAAATAACTTATATGACTTATAAGACCAATTCGAAAAATGGAAGATAATAAAACATATTTTGGAGAAATCGGACACGGCCTGAAGACATTGGCAACGGGAATGAAGGTCACTTGGAAGGAATATTTCAAGGACTTCTTCACTAACAAGTCTACAGAGCAGTATCCAGAAAACCGAAAGACCACTCTCCATGTGGCCAAGCGCCATCGCGGGCGTCTGGTTTTCAAGCGCAACGAGGACGGTTCCTACAAGTGCACGGCTTGCACATTGTGCGAGAAGGCATGTCCAAACGGAACAATCAAGATTACGTCGCACATGCAGGAAGATCCCGAGACGGGCAAGAAAAAGAAAGTGCTCGACGACTATCTGTATGATCTCGGCGACTGTATGTTCTGTCAGTTGTGCACGAATGCATGTAATTTCGATGCTATCGAGTTCACTAATGATTTTGAAAATGCAGTGTTCGACCGTAGCAAACTGGTATTACATCTCAATGAGGAAGTCTATCAGGGCGGTTCTCTGCCAGAGTTGATAAACGGCGGAGCACCGTTTGAAGTAGGTAAGTTTAACACTAAAACCAAATAATTAAGGAGCAGACTTATGGCTAATATTATTGTTTTTGCAATTCTTGCCGTTGTCATTCTCGGTTCTGCCGTGATGTGTGTGACAACTAAGCGGATTATGCGGGCAGCCACATTCTTGCTGTTCGTGTTGTTTGGCATTGCTGGAATCTATTTTCTGCTCGACTATACCTTCCTGGGTGCAGCGCAGATTAGTGTTTATGCTGGTGGTGTTACGATGATTTATATCTTCGCCATCCAGTTGGTGAATAAGCGAACCTTGCAGGGTCTTGTTGAACGAATGAAGGGAAACCGTGTTATTTGCGGTGCGCTTTTGTCGTTAATCGGACTTGCTACGGTGGTTGTCGTATTCCTGAAGAATAATATCATCAGTAGTTTCGCAGCCATGCCCGACCAGGAAGTGTCGATGCAAGTGATCGGAAATTCACTGCTTGGCGCCGACCGCGACGGTTATGTGCTCCCATTTGAGTTCATTTCCGTATTCCTGTTGGCATGTATTATCGGCGGAGTATTAATTTCAAGAAAGGAGTAAGCGTATGATACCAGTAGAATATTTCTTCGTGCTTAGTGCACTGTTGTTCTTTATCGGTGTGTTTGGATTCTTCACACGCCGCAATCTGATAGCCATGCTCATCTCCACAGAATTGATTCTCAATGCCGTGGACATCAACTTTGCAGCATTCAACCGCATCCTTTACCCCGGTCAACTTGAGGGTTTCTTCTTCACGTTGTTCGCCATCGGTGTGGCTGCTGCTGAGACTGCTGTGGCTATTGCTATTATTATTAATGTGTACCGCAATGTTCATAGTGACAATGTGAACAGCATACAGGAAATGAAAAATTAAAGATTAGAAAATCAGTTATGGACTATAGTTATGTATTTTTAATTCTTCTTCTTCCGCTGCTCTCATTCCTCTGTCTGGGACTTGCGGGTATGAAGATGTCGCATAAGGTGGCTGGTCTCATTGGAACCACGTCGCTTGCCATTGTGACTATATTGAGTTATTACACAGCCATTGAGTATTTCCTTGTGATTGGCAGGGATGCGGCAACCGGAATGTATCCCGTTGTCACTCCTTTTAATTTCACATGGCTCGATTTCGGAACCATCAACGGAATGCAATTGCTGTTTACGCTCGGCTTCCGTCTGACTCCTATCTCGGTGATGATGCTGATTGTCATCTCCACGGTCAGTCTGATGGTTCACATTTATTCATTCGGTTACATGCATGGTGAGAAGGGATTCCAGCGCTATTATGCCTTCCTGAGCCTTTTCTCCATGTCGATGTTGGGACTTGTTGTTGCAACGAACATCTTCCAGATGTATCTTTTCTGGGAGTTGGTGGGTGTTAGTTCCTATCTGTTGATTGGTTTCTACTATCCATTGCATGCAGCCGTAGCAGCGAGCAAGAAGGCATTTATCGTTACGCGTTTTGCCGATTTGTTCTTCCTTATTGGTATCTTGTTCTACAGTTACTATGTGGGTACGTTCAGTTTCGACCTCAACGCCATGCCCGAACTCACAACCCGACTCGACGGATGTTATTGGATATTGCCCATGGCATTGTTCCTGATGTTCATCGGCGGTGCTGGTAAGAGTGCCATGTTCCCACTTCACATCTGGTTACCAGATGCAATGGAGGGCCCGACGCCTGTTAGTGCATTGATTCACGCCGCTACCATGGTGGTTGCAGGTGTATATCAGGTGGCTTGCCTGTTCCCCATCTGGGTGGAATATGCACCCGAAACGCTTCACTGGGTGGCTTATATCGCTGCATTCACGGCGTTTTATGCTGCCAGTGTGGCATGTGCGCAGAGTGATATCAAGCGTGTGCTTGCATTCTCAACCATCTCTCAGATTGGTTTCATGCTTGTTGCGCTTGGCGTGTGCTTGCCGGATGAAGGTATGACCGCGATTCCTCTTACCGAAGAATATGCTGATGTGAACGGCCTTGGCTACATGGCCGGCATGTTCCATCTCTTCACCCACGCCATGTTTAAGGCTTGCTTGTTCCTCGGTGCCGGATGTATTATCCATGCCGTTCACAGCAATGAGAAAAAGTATATGGGCGGTTTGCGCAAGTATATGCCTATTACGCATATCACATTCCTTATCTCCTGTCTCGCCATTGCCGGAATTCCTCCGTTCAGTGGTTTCTTCTCAAAGGATGAAATCCTCGTGGCTTGCTACAATTTCCACCCCGTGATGGGCATCGTGATGAGTGGCATCGCCATGATGACGGCTTTCTACATGTTCCGTCTCTACTATGTCATCTTCTGGGGAAAGAGCCATTACGAGACAGAATTGGCAAAATACGAGGCCAATCCGTCAGCCTGCCATGAGCCGCATGCACCTCACGAGGCTCCGTTCACAATGACCATTCCTCTGATCGTGCTGTCTGTCATCACCTGTTTGTGCGGTTTCCTTCCGTTTGGAGAGTTCGTTTCAGCCAACGGAGTTGGGTTCCACACGCATATCAACTGGGCTGTTGCCGGCACAAGCGTACTTTTGGCAGTCATCGGCATCTGTCTTGCCACCTATATGTATAAAGGTGAAGAAACGCCTGTTGCTGACATGCTGGCCAAAAAGATGCCTCGTCTTCACCGAGCAGCCTATAAGCGCTTCTATATGGATGAGGTTTGGATGTATTTCACCCACAAAATTGTGTTCCGTCTGTTCTCTTATCCCATTGCCTGGTTCGATCGTCACGTCGTAGATGGTACGTTTAACTTCATGGCATGGGGCGCAAACGAGGCCGGAGAGAGCATTCGTCCGTGGCAAAGCGGTGATGTGCGTCAGTATGCCGTATGGTTCCTCACGGGAACAGTTGCTTTGTCATTAATTATATTGGCATTAATTTAAAGGAGGAATAGCACAATGAGTATATTAACATTATTCGTAGTAATTCCTGTTTTGATGCTGCTCGGTCTGTGGCTGTCGCAGAATCTCAATCAGGTACGTGGCGTGATGGTGGCCGGTGCATCCTGTTTGCTGGCTCTTTCCATCTGGCTCACTATTTATTTCATACAGCAGCGTGCTGCCGGAAATCAGGATACCATGCTGCTTACCTATGCTGTAGACTGGTTCAAGCCCCTGAATATCAAGTATTCAGTAGGTGTTGACGGCATTTCAGTGGTCATGCTGTTGCTCTCAAGCATCATCGTGTTCACCGGAACATTTGCATCTTGGCAACTCAAACCGCTCACCAAGGAGTATTTCTTGTGGTTCACCTTGTTGTCAACAGGTGTGTTCGGCTTCTTCATTTCTGTGGATATGTTCACCATGTTCATGTTCTATGAGGTGGCTTTGATACCGATGTACCTCCTGATTGGTGTATGGGGCAGCGGCAACAAGGAATATGCAGCCATGAAACTAACGCTGATGCTTATGGGAGGATCTGCTTTGCTCATCCTCGGCATCCTCGGCATCTATTTCTTTAGTGGTGCAACAACCATGAATGTCAACGAGATTGCAGCCCTGCACAATATTCCCGTTCATATCCAGAAGGTGTTCTTCCCGTTCATTTTCATAGGATTCGGCGTGCTTGGTGCATTGTTCCCGTTCCATACATGGTCTCCCGACGGTCATGCCAGTGCGCCTACGGCCGTGTCGATGTTGCATGCAGGTGTGCTGATGAAACTTGGAGGCTACGGCTGCTTCCGTGTTGCCATGTATCTGCTGCCTGATGCCGCTCACGATTTGGCATGGATCTTCTTGATTCTGACCACTATCTCCGTGGTTTATGGTGCATTGAGTGCTTGTGTACAGACCGATTTGAAGTATATCAACGCATACAGTTCTGTGTCACACTGCGGTTTGGTGCTCTTCGCACTGCTGATGATGACACGCACCTCTTGCACGGGTGCCATCCTGCAGATGCTTTCCCACGGTTTGATGACGGCACTTTTCTTTGCCCTCATCGGTATGATCTATGGCCGTGCACATACTCGTGACATCCGCTATCTGGGCGGATTGATGAAGATTATGCCTTTCCTTGCAGTGGGATATGTCATTGCCGGTCTTGCCAACCTTGGTTTGCCGGGCTTCTCAGGCTTCATTGCAGAGATGACCATCTTTGTCGGATCGTTTGCCAATGCCGATTCTTTCCATCGCACATGTACCATCATCGCCTGCTGCTCCATCGTGGTTACGGCAGTCTACATCTTACGTACAGTGGGATTCATTCTCTTTGGCGATGTGAAATATCCGCACTGCGACACCGTGAAACTCACCGATGCCACATGGGATGAGCGCGTTGCTGTTATCTGTCTGATAGCATGTGTTGCCGGTCTCGGCTGTTTCCCGCTCTGGGCAAGTCGTGTCATCGACAGTGGCGTGTCGTCAATCCTCGGCAATATCTTGATAGCAGGAATGTAATGTTTCATTTATAATTCAACATTTTAATTGAAATGAATTACGGACAATTTTTAAATATGGTTCCAGAAGCCACACTGATGGCGATTCTGGTCATTGCGTTCATCGCTGATTTCGCCTCCGCAAAGAAGGCAGAGCGCAATTGGTTTAATCCGCTTATGTGCATCCTGCTGCTTGTTCAGACAGTGGTGACTCTTTTCTATAACGAACCGGCAACCGTTTTTGGTGGGATGTATGTCACCACAGCAGCCGTGGCCGTGATGAAAACGATACTCACCGTGGGCACATTGATTGTTGTGATACAGGCAAAGAATTGGCTCAGCCGTAGCGATACCTCGTTCAAGGAGGGTGAATTCTATATGCTTGTCGTCTCCACTTTATTAGGTATGTACATGATGATGAGTGCCGGCCACTTCCTGATGTTCTTCCTCGGACTCGAAATGGCAAGTGTTCCCATGGCCTGTCTGGTGGCTCTCGACAAGTATCGCCACAATAGTGCAGAGGCATCTGCCAAGTATATCCTCACAGCAACATTCTCCAGCGGCATCATGCTCTATGGTATTTCGCTCATTTATGCTGCTGTCGGCACGCTATATTTTGATAATGCAGCCGTCAGGTTTGGTCTTATCGATCATTCTGCGCTCGCTATCGTGGGGCTGGTGTTCTTTTTCAGTGGACTGGGATTTAAGATTTCTCTCGTTCCATTCCACTTCTGGACTGCCGATACCTATCAGGGTGCACCCACAACCGTAACAGGTTATCTCAGCGTGGTATCAAAAGGCGCTGCCGCCTTTACGCTTTGCGCCATCCTGATGAAGGTTTTCGGTTCCATGGTGCGCGAATGGGAGTACATGCTCTATATTGTCATCGTGCTGAGCATTACCATTGCCAACCTCTTTGCTATCCGTCAGAGCGAACTGAAGCGCTTCATGGCGTTCAGTTCAATCAGCCAGGCCGGTTATATCATGCTGGCCGTGGTGGGCAATTCCCAGGCTGGTGTGGCTGCTTTGTCATATTATGTGCTGGTATATGTGGTTGCCAACCTCGCCGTGTTTACAGTAATCAGTGTGGTTGAGGAGAACAACGGTGGCCGCACGGATATGGCTGCCTATGACGGATTCTATACCACGAATCCCAAACTGTCGTTCCTGTTGACGCTTGCCCTGTTCTCGCTGGCCGGTATTCCGCCGTTTGCCGGTATGTTCAGCAAGTTCTTCGTCTTCATGGCAGCAGCCCAGCAGGGCTCTTCGCTGGCCTATTTCGTTGTGTTCATTGCCTTGATCAACACCGTGGTGTCGCTTTATTACTATCTGCTCATTGTGAAAGCAATGTATATCAAGCAGACCGACAACGCGCTGCCAACGTTCAAGAGCGATTTCAACACCAAACTTGCGCTGGCCGTGTGCACCCTTGGCATCGCCATTTGTGGTGTGTGCAGTTTCTTCTACGACTGGATTGCAGCCGCAGCGATGTAGTCAGTCGTGATAAAGTCTGAATTCTTACAATTTAGATTTTCACATATCATCAGCAGGTCTCACGTCTATAGCCGTGCAGACCTGCTGTCTTTTTATTGGCAAAAAATATTTGCGAATATGTTTGTCGCATTTTAGAAAAAGTAATATATTTGCAATCAAGAATGCTAAAGCATTACAATATGATATAAACTGATGATAATTGAATGTATGTTTTATGATATGATTAAGATAAAAATATTGTTTTTATGAAGAACTTATATATATTATCAATGGCATTCTTCGTTGCACTTTCAGTGAGTGCGCAGGAAGGAAATGAGACGCTGCTGAATGAAGGCAGAACGTGGACGATATGTTCATGGACTTCGCCGCCGCAGCCCGACACCAAACTGTATTATGAATATGTCTTGCGCGGTGATACGACCATCAATGACATTCGTTTCAAACAGTCGTTTCAAAGACGAGTTGACGGCAAGGATGGCGGTGATTTCCGACCGTTATTATGGGTGGGGCAGAATGGCGACAAATGCTATGTAGCCACGTTTGAAAGTGGGAAATCGAATGATATTCTTGACTTGCAGATGTCGATGGACTTCGGTCTGAAGGTGGGCGACACCTATCAGCAGAAGGATATGGCAGGGTTCTGCCTGAACTATGAGGTGACGTCTGTGGGTGATACCGTGGTGGACAGTTCCACAGATAAGACCACCCGGAAGGTGATTCATCTGAAATGCATGAACTATCCAGACGACAGCCGTTTCCATGAGGTGTGGGTTGAAGGCATCGGGTCGCTCTCTGACGGTCCTTTCGGTGCTTATAACAAGACGGCAACAGGACAGTTAACGCAAACTGTGAAGTGCACTGAGGGTGCCGAAACACTCATCGACCAACTCGTGGCTTCTGCGATTTCTACTGTCATGAAGTCTGAAACGAAGTACACCGACAAGATGTTCAACCTGCAGGGACAGCAGTTGAACGGTTTGGCAACGAAAGGTGTCGTTGTCAGGAAAGGGAATAAATATGTGTCACGGTAGATGACCGGAGCAACTTTCCCGTTGTTTTCGACGTTCATTGGCGGTTTCTTTGGCCGTAAGCCATATACGATGGTAACCGTGGACGGAGCGATTTTGGCTGCAAGTCTCGTATACGATGAAACCCGCAGAGCGAGCGATTATTGTGCATGAAATTGTCATGGAAAATCCGAATTTAAGGCTCTCATACGGGCGATGTTGGTCATAAACGGTCTGATGGACGCGGAATATGCGAGTTTTAGAGAGGTTGTTGCAATCGTCTGATTGATAAGTGATTACGGAGAAAACGAATTCGTCTTGAACAAAGAAATTTGATGTCTGCTGATAAAACCTATGTTTTTGGCTTGCAAAAACATAGGTTTTGAGGTGTAAAACCATAGTTTTTGGGCAGTGAAACCATAGTTTTTGAAGGGTAAAAGCATAGGTTCTGCGCGTCGAAATGTGCGTCGCGGTAATGAATCTTAACGTTTTCGCGTTCTCAACGCCCGTTCTGCTCAAATTCCGTTACTATTTTGATGAAAAACGGGAACATGATTTTGTTGCGTTTTTTCCCAAACAGCCAAATCATTCTGACTGGCTCTGCTTGTTCGCTGGAGGCAGACTTTGGAAATGCCGCGTTAGATATACCTGAACGAAAAACAATATGCTGAGCAGAACGCCCACCTTGTAAGGTCCTGTCAAGTCGTTTTCGCCAAACACGATGTGTGAAAAAGGTGTCACGATGATCGGCGATATGAACTGGCCGAGGTAGAGGGCAGCCGAGAGAAGTGGCATTACCGTGGTGGCCGAATTCTTTCCACCCTTGATGCTCGCTATGGTATTCAGGTAGGGAACGCCAACGCCGTTGGCTATACCGATAAAAGCGGAGCCGAGCGCAATCATCAGAACACTGGGGAAAAGATAGGCCGCATAGCCCAAGAAGAAGAAAAGGGGAGCGAAATATTTTACGCCTTGGCGGCATTGATGCATCACGCCACCAAAAGCCAGATCCACGAAGAACGCCACAACGTCAAGTCCTACCATGATAATCGTTATCAATTCTGCACTCAAACCCAACTGCTGACTGGCCAGTACGGCGAAGTTTGTGGGGAAGATAAAGAAAATCATCATCAGCAGAAGCATACCTGTTACCGACGGATGGAACTTCAGCAGTTGGCGCGGTTGGAAGGGAATGCCCCGTTTGTTGGCAGATCCCAACTGTTCGTCGGGTAGCCACAGCCACACCATAACCAAGGCTATCAGCCCGAGCAGATAGACCAGGAAGGCGTAGTTCCACGCTATCGTGGCCAGAAATCCAGCCAAAAGCGTAGCCACCACACCGCCCATCTGGTTCATTGCCGCCGACAGTCCCATTAGCCGTGCCTGCTCTTCGGGCGGGAAATAATAGGCCAGCAGACCTGTAGAGAGCGGCATGATGAGACCGACACTTGCTCCCAGTGCGGCCCGCATGAGCAAAAGCACATGGATGTTGTCAACAAAAAAGCATCCGGCACCAGCCACGACGTAGAGCAGCAAGCCGGTTGTGGCAATGGCACGTGTGCGCATCACGCGACTTAACGGCAGGAAAAAGAGATTGGTAATGATGATCAGCAGGGCCGGCATGCTAACGATGAACTGCACCAACATAGCGGGTGCCTCGCTGAAATGAGCCTTGATAATGCCCAGTGCAGGGGCAATGGCGGCTCCGGCCATCACGGTGAGCAGCGACATCGATAGGATGGTAGTTGTCACCTTCTTAGAAACACGGTTCTTATCCATACTAATTTGTGGAGTGATAAGTTCTACCAAACTATATAGTCATTGTTCAAAAACGGTTGCAAAGGTAATCAAAATCGCCGAAATAACGGTCGGCCGTTATCTTAAAAAATTGAAAAGTTGAGGCAAACCCCGTTGTTTTCCTGTCTATCGAAATCGGTGTGGCATAGTGAGATTACTGGTGCTGAATTGTTAGGAAACAGAAGTAGAATCGTTGGGTTATAGGTGCTGATGGTAAAGAGTGTATGTTAATTGGTCATTAATAGGTCTTATTATTTGGTCGTACCAATAAAAATGCTTATCTTTGTAAACAAATAATACCTTTTTGCAATATGAAAAAACAGTCCTTATTATTCCTGTTGACGGCCATGATGGCAGTCGGTTTGCAAGCAGAAGACCATACCAAGTTTGTAAATCCTTTTATCGGAACGCAGACAGACGAGACTGGTGCGCTCAGTGGAAGCACGTTTCCGGGGGCTACCATGCCTCAGGGCATGGTCCAGTTGAGTCCCGAAACCGAGAATTATGTGACATGGGATCCCTGTTGCGGTTATGATTTCAATCGTGACAGCATTTTTGGATTCACCCATACCCACCTTAGTGGCACGGGATGTACTGACCTCATCGATGTGAGCATGATGCCTGTTTCATGGGAAGTGACACCTCGACAACTGGCCGGTGGCAATTTCGGCCAGCGTTTTTCGCATGCTGCCGAAGGAGCGGAGCCAGGCTATTATTGGGTTCGTCTGCAGGAAAGCGACATCAAGGTAGAGTTGTCTGCCACCACGCGCACAGGTATTCATCGCTATACGTTCCCTGTCGGCAAGCCTCAAACGGTGGTTCTCGACCTGGACCGCAGCACATTCCGCGGCGAAGCCTATTACACCGGCCGCCGTGCCTATCAGATTATCCAGAGCCAAATACGACAGATTGACGACCATACAATTGAGGGTTTCCGCGTGATGACCGGCTGGGCCAAACTGAGAAAGGTGTATTTCCGGGCCGAATTCTCGCGGCCTATACGTGGTAGGCTGATGATGGACGGTGAGCGGAATGCCGGAAAGAGCGACGTGGTGAACGGTCGCAACCTGCGTGCCGCCCTTCGGTTTGATGCCCAAGAGGGGCAGCAACTGATGGTGAAAGTGGCCATTTCGCCTGTGGATATTTCGGGTGCGGAGAAGAATATGTCAGCCGAAGCCAGCAGTTGGGACTTCTCTCACTACACCCAGGCCGCTCATGACGCATGGCAGAAAGAGTTGTCGTGCATCGATATCGAGGCTACCGATGAGCAAAAGACCATTTTCTACACCGGACTCTATCATGTCTTCATGCAGCCAAACACGATGAGCGACGTGGACGGGCGATATATGGATACCAATTTCGAAATCAAACAGATGCCTAAAGGGCAGACCTATCACAGCACTTTCAGCCTCTGGGACACCTTCCGTGCTGCTCATCCGCTCTATACGCTTATCTATCCCGACGCGGCTTCTCAGTTTGTGCGTGACATGATCCTCCATTACAACACCTACGGCTATCTGCCCATTTGGGATTTGTGGGGTCAGGACAACTATTGCATGATAGGCAATCATGCCATACCTGTGCTCGCGGATGCCATTCTGGCCGGATTGCCCGGAATAAACGTAGAAGAAGCCTATCAGGCCATGTATGACAGCAGCGTGAGAAGTCACCCTAATTCTCCGTTTGAGGCGTGGGAGCAGTATGGCTATATGCCTCAGACTCTGCAAAACGCCAGTGTGAGCATCACCATGGAGCAGGCTTTCGACGACTGGTGCGTGGCCGCCGTGGCCAAGAAGTTGGGTAGGGAGGAAGATTACCAGCGTTTTATCCGCCGGAGTGAATTCTATCGCAACCTGTTTGATGCCTCTACCGGGTTCTTCCGTCCAAAAGATGACACAGGGAAATGGATAGAACCCTTCGATGCTTTGAGTTATGAGCAACCCTGTTATATAGAGGGCAACGCCTGGCAATATATGTGGTTTGTACCCCAGAACCCCGACGGACTGATAGAACTGCTTGGTGGAAAGAAGGCATTTTTGTCGAAACTCGACGAGAATTTCTCACTTACTGCCACGAGCGGTGAGGTGAACGGCAATGCCAGCGGCTTCATCGGACAGTATGCCCACGGCAATGAACCCAGTCATCACACGGTATATCTCTATACTTTTGCTGGCAGGCCGGAACGCACGCAGGAACTGGTAGACCAGGTTCGTTGTACGTTCTATAGCGCGCGTCCTTGCGGATATGCAGGCAATGACGACTGTGGGCAGATGTCGGCATGGTATGTTTTCTCTTCATTGGGATTCTATCCGTTCAACGCAGGGGCAGCCGAGTATGTGATTGGAACGCCCCTTTTCACGCGTGCAACGCTGCATCTGGCTGGCGGAAAAGACTTTACGATTACTGCGCCCAATAAGACCGCCAAGCGTGTTCATGTGAAAAGCGTGAGGCTGAATGGCAAGCCTTTGAACGGTTTCAAACTCACCCATCAGCAGATAATGAATGGTGGCACACTGGAGTTCCATATGAAATAGAACAGGGTGAATAGTGTTAAACTATTAAAATATGTATATGTTGTGCCATGAATTTCGTAATTTTGCATCGAAAAAGTAATAAATCGGTTAATAACATCATTATTTATGTCAAGTCATAATTCATTTGTCGGATCTAAAATCAAACGACTCAGAGAATCGAAGAACATTACTATTGAAGAAGTTGCAGAGCGTTGCGGGCTCACGGTAGACCAGATTAGCCTGATAGAAAACGGGCAGAACCTTCCCTCGTTGGGACCTCTAATCAAGATAGCACGCGCACTGGGTGTGCGCTTAGGTACGTTTATGGACGACAACGACTCGCTGGGGCCTGTGGTGATGCGTGCCAAAGAGCGCGAACAGGCCAAGAGCCTGAGTTTCTCCAACGATGCTGTAGATGCGCGCAAACACATGGAATATCATCCGCTGGCTCAGCAGAAGGCCGGCCGCCACATGGAGCCGTTCATCATCGACATTCATCCCGCAGAGGAAAACCGTTTCGAATTGTCGGCTCATGAGGGCGAAGAGTTCATCTATGTGATGCATGGCGGCGTGGAAATTGTCTACGGAAAAGACACATATACGCTGTACGAGGGTGACAGCATCTTCTATGACAGCATTGTGAATCATCATGTGCATGGCATTCCCGGGCAGTCGGCCAAGATCCTGGCAGTGGTCTATATCCCGTTTTAAGGTGTGCCTGGTTTGTGTTTTCAGCACATCGTCTATCGTTCATGCCTCATATTGCATGGTCTGTGGATAGAGAATAGAGAAGTTAAGAGGACTTGTATGGATAATAAGTAAGATTGAGGATAATGAAAAACGAACAATTTGGTGGCGCAACACCCAGACGAACCTATCCCGCAGAGACAGGCGGCGAGGGCTATTCACTCTCAGAGCGCACGCTCGGACAATGGCTCGAGCACTGGGCGACGGTGACACCCGACAAGGAATATATTGTTTATAGCGACCGCGACCTGCGGTTTACGTGGCGACAGTTCAACGAGCGTGTCGACAATCTGGCCAAAGGACTGATCTCCATCGGCGTGAAGAAAGGCTCAAATGTGGGCATTTGGGCTACGAATGTGCCCGACTGGCTCACTTTCCTTTATGCAACAGCCAAGATCGGTGCCGTGCTCGTAACGGTGAATACCAACTACAAGCAGGCCGAACTGGAGTATCTCTGCCATGATTCAGACATGCACACGCTTTGCATCACTGACGGAACGTGGGAGTGCGACTATGTGGATATGACATACAAGATGCTGCCCGAGTTGCGCGAGTGCGAGCGCGGCCATCTGAACAGTAAGCAATTCCCCTGCCTGAAAAATGTGGTATACATCGGCATGGAGAAGTATCGCGGCATGTATAACACCGCCGAACTGCTGCTCTTGGGACAGAATATCGAAGACGAAGTGCTCGTGGAGATGAAGGAAAACGTGGGCTGCCACGACGTGGTGAATATGCAGTACACCAGCGGAACAACTGGTTTCCCCAAAGGTGTGATGCTCACCCATTACAATATAACCAACGACGGCTATTTCACGGGCGAGAACATGGGCTTCACGCAAGATGACAAACTGTGCGTATGTGTGCCGTTGTTCCATTGCTTTGGTGTGGTGTTGGCCACGATGAACTGCCTCACCCATGGCTGCACAGAGGTTATGGTGGAGAAATTCGACCCGTTGCTGGTGCTGGCATCGGTGCACAAGGAGCGTTGTACGGCCCTTTACGGTGTTCCCACCATGTTTATTGCCGAACTGAACCACCCGATGTTCTCCATGTTTGATATGTCTTCGCTGCGCACAGGTATCATGGCGGGCTCGCTTTGCCCCGTGGAACTGATGAAACAAGTGTCGGAAAAGATGTTCATGACCATCACCAGCGTCTACGGCCTCACGGAATCATCGCCCGGAATGACACAAACCTGCCTCGCAGATACCTTCGAACAGCGGTGCAATACCGTGGGACGCGACTTCCCCTTTGTGGAAGTGAAGGTGCTGAATCCAGAAACCAACGAGGAATGTGCTGTGGGCGAACAGGGCGAAATGTGCTGCCGCGGATTCAATGTGATGAAAGGCTACTACAAGAATCCGCAGGCAACGGCCGAGGTGATCGACGAAAACGGATTCCTCCACTCAGGTGACCTGGGCATTAAAGATGAAGATGGCTTCTATCGGATTACCGGACGCATCAAGGACATGATTATCCGAGGCGGTGAAAATGTATATCCACGCGAGATAGAAGAGTTTCTTTATCACATGCCTGGTGTGAAAGATGTGCAGGTGGCGGCCGTTCCCTCGAAGAAATATGGTGAAGAAGTGGGAGCCTTCATTATCCTGAACGAAGGCGTGGAGATGACTGCCGAGGACGTGCGCTTTTTCTGTAAGGGCAAGATAGCGAGGTATAAGACTCCCAAATACGTGTTTTTCGTGAAAGAATTCCCGCTTACGGGCTCGGGCAAGATACAGAAATTCAAACTCAAGGAACTCAGTTTGAAACTCTGCGAAGAGCAGGGCATCGAAGTGATATAGCATTCAGCGCATCATGCGGCAGGAAACATGCCGATGATGCGCTGAATCATTTTATACGGTCTGTTCAGGGATTTTTATACGGTCTATACGGGGGATTTCTTTACTGACAATACCGTTTTTTACTCAAGTTTCTGAAGTAGTTAAGTAGTCAGTAGTTAAGTAGTTAAAGCCAAATGTCTGGAGACAAAATATCAGCAAACCAAGTAATGGCTTCACTACTGACCGAAGGACGAGCGAAGCGATCACTACTTAACTTCTAA
>ODAI012359599.1_pt1 | contig 69049 bp, 70 predicted proteins | sample 1539321 | NCBI WGS metagenome assembly ODAI01 (sample SAMN02144231, study PRJEB22623) | gut metagenome | biome: sheep rumen | host: Ovis aries | place: New Zealand
GTTTCGCTTGTTGCTTTACCGTTAGATACATAGTTTTTCTCCTTCCTTTTAGATTTAGGACATTTCCTATGTATCTATTATAGCATATATTTTACTGATTGTCAATAGTTTCAGTAAAAAAACAATCGGCATTCATCCCCCACTTTCGCTTCGCTTAGAAGTGGGGGTATTCTGCCGAGGATTGGATAAATTCTGTCAGTCCTGTTTTTTGGCAATATTCAAGCGGAGATTCTTTTTCTTCTTTATTGGTCTGATAATCTGTAACAAGAGGAATTGCGGTCTGCCCCGACTTGCAGTAATTCATACTTTTACTTACAAAAGTAGTATATTCCTTATCATTCACAATGATTTTTGCCATATCTCCTGTATACTTCAGGACAGGAAATCCAAGCAGATTTCCAAGTCGGCTGACAATTACTTCCAGAACAGATTCATGACTGAAAAACATATTATATCTGAAATCAGATACTTTAAAATAATATTTTTTATCGTTAATATATTTCTCTGATTTCAGATACTGACCGCCTGAACTGTTGCTGCTGAAATTCCATGTCATATCACGATAATCTTTCATATCCGACACTCCTTATTATCATCTGATATTATTATATCATATCAGCAGACATTTTTCAATAGATTCTTTCAGAAATCACACAGTTTCGCCATTTTTTATTTTGAAGCATTCATCAAGGCTGTAAATTTTCTTATAAAGTACGAACAGGTTTCTGCTTTTAAGAAACAAATTTCTGTGATAATGTCCGCAGAACCATAAATCATAGTCAACACATGACATTACTTCGTTCAGAAACAGGGCTGTTCTGTCAGTACTTGACATACCGAAAACCTGACCGCTGACTTTATCGGGCATGGTGTGTGTCAGAATAAAATCAACGTTATAATTATGCTTTGTCAGTGTTTCTCTTGCATGGCTGATTTCTTCCTCGGTAGCTTCTTCCTGCTTCCACCAAGTCTTGTCAGGTATACGGTATGCCTTGTCGTGTGACCTTGCACCACCGAATGTAAAGAATGTATATCCGTCAATGTTGTAATATTCGCCACGCATCAGATGAATGATATTTGGTGCGTGAGGGTGAACCTGTACTTTTCCGCCATGCCATTCTGTGATTTTCTGCCTGTCCAAGTAATTGAAATTCTCATGATTGCCGTCAACCCACAGAATGGTATACGGTTTGTTTGCAAGCCATTTTATCCAGAAACTGTATGCACAGTGCGGTGCAGGCTGGTTGTCCACTGTCACATCTTTGTCAAGAAAAGGGAAGCCAAAATCTCCCAGAATCACCAGATAGTCTTTCTTTGTCAGATTTCTGCTTTCCTGCCAGTTGGAAAATGAAAGTTTTTCAATATCTGTTTCTCCGTGTGTATCTCCTGTAAAATAAATCATGATTTTCCGCCTTTCCAATAACGTTTTTCCGTTTCGCTGATAATACTTTCATAACCGCCATAGAATTTCAGGCGAAGTTCTGCATTGATACAGCGTTCCAGTTTTTTGAGGTAATTTCGTTTTTCAGATGCGTTTGCCGTTTCGTCAGGTGCTTGTTCCAGAAGCAGTTTCCAGTTTTCTTCCGGCATACAGTAATTTTCCCATACAAGAGAACTGCAGAATTGCTTCATTCCGTCTTCTGCACTCTCAATATGCAGAAAATCCCAGTCTTTTTCGCTCCATTTTCTGCCGTGATGCGAAGCAGGCTGATAGAACCATATCAGTATCTGCATCAGACAGTCCGCTTCTTCTTCCCTGACTTCAGCACACTGACAGATACAGGATTCTGCATAGTCCGGTATCTGCTCTGCTGAACTTTTTCCGACAAAAAGAACTGTTTTGGTTTCCATTTCAATAATTCGGAACAGATATATCTTGTCTGCCTTTTTTTCCTGATACTCTGTTTTCAGGTTCACTGAAATCATACGTTCCAGTTCCTTCCTGAAAGCCTTTGCACTTTCCAGTGAAGCATTTTTCCCTAATATCTGCATATTCGTAAATACTTTCTGTCTGCTGATTTTTTCAATCAGGTATTCCATGCATTTTATACCCGACAGCAGTTCCATGATTTCAAGTTTCACAAATAAATTTCCCCTTTCAGAAACTGCCTGCATACATAAGCATATACAGGCAGTCTGTTTCTTATTTTATTTTTCTGATTCAGAAACCGCAGATATGCATTCTTCCATTTGCTGTCGCAGGTAATAGCGTAAATCCTCACGAATCTGCTTTGTACCGATAATTTTCTTGACATCATTGGTGATTTCTGTCACCATAGAATTGACAATCTGCTTTGCAATCATTTCTTCAAGCTGTACCTTGATAAGTGCCTTGATTTTCTCTCTGTCTGCCTGCTTGATACATTCTGTCAGAATTTCCTGCATTTCACCTGAAAGGTTAATATGCGGATAACCAACAGAAACAATTTTACCTGACTGTACATCATTCAGAATGGTCTGTTCCATTGCCTGAATCAGTTTCTGTTCAAAAGACATTTCTTCCATGTAAATCCTCTCTTTCCTGCACGCTGTCATTCAGCTTCCATAATATTTTTCCGTATTGTTTCCTGCATTGCTTCCTGTTCATACTCCTTTTCTGGTGTCTGTCTGTCAGCCTGCATCAGCCGACAGACAGGATATATTTTTATTAGAATGAAAAAAACTCAATCTTTGGTTCAGGCTTTTTACCGTCATATTCCTCATGAAATTTTTTCAGTACGTTGTGATTTTTCTGCATGATGTTATTCAGCCATTCTGTAAAAGCAGTCGCTTCTTCATCAGTAAAACCTCTGTCTTCGCCTTCTCCTGCATCAATCAGAACAGCAATATTGCCATAAATCAGACTGCCGTTATCAATCAGAGCCGCAGCAGCATTTACTTTGTTAAATTCTTCGCTTTCAATCAGCAGGGCTTCATCATTGCAATGCAGAATCAATCCTTCCGGAACACCGTTTTCATGATGCAGACTGAAATGTGTAATACTGAAAATATCAAATGTACCACCGACTGCTCTCTGAATATCCTTGAAATCATGATATTCTTCTGCTTTTACTTTTTCATCATTTGTGATAACCAGAATTTTACTCATTTTTAGTTCTCCTTTCAATTTAAAGGGGGGCGTGTTTTGTTTACAATATTATTATATCATATTTTTTATATTTTGTCAAGATATTTTTAATAATTTTTGTCATTTTATTTTTTTATAATAATATAAACAAAATACCGCCAGAACACAATCCAGCGGTATTTATCTTACAATTCAATTCCATAACCTGCTCTTTGAAGAAAGTACAATTTCAGAGCGTTCTTCAGGTGTTTTCTTCTCCATGCTGTTCACCGTTTTCCTGTTCTGTATTTTCACTGGCTGTTTCAGCATTATCCTCTGACTTGCTTTCAGTGCAGATTGCAGTTTCCGGTTCTTTCTGTTCTGCTGTTGCAGAAATTTCTGCTTCTGCTTCATAGATAATATTGTACATCAGAAACGGAATGCCAAGCACCTGAATACTGATAATCTTTGCACCATTTTCACGAAGCTGTCTGATACTCTGGTTGACAATCGTTTCTGCATCTTCATAATGTTCAACAGCAATTCTGACAACTCTGATAAATCTTGTTTTTTCCATATTGAGTTCAATCCTTTCCTTCCTATGATTCGCCTTTTTCACTTTTTCTGCTGAAAAGCATAAGCATATTGCTGGGAATTTGGCTTTATAAAAGAATATTTAGCATTTTTATTCTGATTTTCCTTTACTGTATTTAAATAAGCCTGATATTCCTGTTCAGAAGTAAAACATTTCAGGCTTGGATTTTCAGTATAAATCAGATTCATTCTTTTTTTGTTTTCACTCATGCTGTATGTAACAGCAATCGAAAATTCATACTCCTGATTTTCTGCTGTCACCACTGCTTTGTTTTCAATGACAGAAGAAACAGTTCCTTCCATAAATTTACTGGTGTTTGTATTGTACAGCAGTACACTATTTCCAGCCTGAATGACATTTTCAAATGACATCTTTAATCGTCCTTTCCATATAATGTATTGTAATTGGCAGAACTGCTGTTCTGCTGCTGTTGCTTTGTTTCTGCAAAACAGGAATGATATGCTTTATTCATAATTGGAAAAACAAGAATCTTCTTCTGCATTTTGCATTTCCGCATTGGGTTTGACTGTTGCAATACATATCAAATACAAAACTCCTGCCGAAATAAGACTGCAGATAACTGCTGCATACCAGTACCGGAAGCCATAACCAAACATTTGAATCAGCATAGAAGCACCTGTTTCACACAAAAGAATTTTCTTGTGTAAATTTAGTTCATGCTGTGTTACATTGCTTTTTTTGTTGTATGCTGTCAGACGGAACAGGACTGCCATTACCAGATTGGAAAAAGCAGCAATGCTCACAGCAATGATACCATAGAAACCGTTCAGCATCAATGCCATCAGACTAAAGAACCCTGTAAAATCTGCTCCGTCTATGCTGATTTCTCCTTCCAGAAGCTCTAAGAAAGGAGACTTCTGCCAAAATACAGTTCCGGCAGAACTTTCACACAATGTAATCAAAGCAACAATACTGAAAATTACTGTTCTTATTTTACTTTTTTGTGATTTTACCATCTTCATCCGCTTCTTCCAGCTTTTCACTGACAAATCTGCCAATTTCATCAATTGTGACTTTTTTCAGGTTGTCCGAACTGTTCTCCCAGTTCTGTCTGGTTCTTGCAGAAAATGTGCCGTCATCATTCTTGACTACTGTAATTTCTATTACTGCTTTCAAAATTTTACTCCCTTCCGATTCCGTTGTCTTCTTTCCCGATACTGCTGACAATTTCCTGCAAGTTTGTATCAAGAAATCTTTCGATTGCCTGAATATCTGCATGACCGTCTTTCAAAGGAATTTCGTTTATATCATCACCGAAGCTTTTGAGAACATCTTCAAACGTATACGGCAGTGCTTTTTCGATTTCTGCCCTGATTGCTGCCTTTTGGCTTTCTGCATACGTCAGTTCCCTCTGCCGTTCATCATTATTGCCTTTATTTGGTCTTATTTCAACATCTGACAAAATATCTTCTGTAAAGCCCATATATTTTACTCCTTTCAGAAAAATGATAATTGTTTGAACAGCGGTTCTGTCTTGCCTGATACAGCACATTGCATCAGATAGGCAATGACATCTACCGTCCAGCCATTGCCGATACATTTGTACCGCTGTGTATTGGAAATGCCTTCTGTATAGTTATCTGGAAGTGTCTGCAGCCGTTCCGCTTCAACAGGGGTTAATTTTCTGATAATGTAATCACCGTCCGGCAAGTCAATTTTATAAAGACCTGTTTTCGCTCCCTGTCCGCCACCGTTGGCAGATAATGTCACGGATTTGCCACGAACGGAATAAATTCTCTGCCCCTGACCGCCATTTCCAATTTCTCCTACTCTGACAGGCACGGCAATTCTCTGTTTGTTACGTTCACTCCCTCTCGGAGAAAACGGACTTTCACCAATTTTTCCGTATGTGGCACAAATTGTATGTGCCTTTCCACCCTTAACAGGATTCAAGGGAATTTCTTCCACCTGCTCCGCTGCCATAGTTGCACCAAATCCGTCATGCCTTACTGCGTTTGCAACAGAAGTATTTGCATACTGTGCTTTAATGGTTCTGGATTTTCCGTCCATATCATTGACAGGAAGCGGTTCTGCCGCCATTGTGTTTCTGTGCATTTCCAGATTGCTCTGAAAAGTCGGGTGATAATTTGCTGTCAGACAATAGCTTTTCTCCTGCCATACTTTTCCGCTTTCCAGAATATCTTTCAGCAGGATTCCTTTGTCTTTCGGTTCAGGAACGCATACACGCTCATATTCACCGTTCTGATTCTTCTTTCCTACCCAATATAATCGTTTTCGGGACTGTCCCGATAATAAGGCAGAATCAATCATCACAGGTTCAAAGCCGAATGTTTCCGTAATGCTTTCCCTGATTGCATCAGCCATTGAATAATTATTTTCATACACAAAATATTCAGGCTTCATTTCACGTAAAGCACGGACATACTGGGAAAACAGTTCCCAGCCGATACCACTTGCCTGCGTTTCTCGTTTATCAGGTGACTGTGCGATAGACCAGTAGGTGCAGGGACTTCCGCCAATCAGCATATCAAAACCGCTGAAATCTTCAAAATTGCCTTTGAATACATCTCCGTGATGTACAATATCAGGATAATTCTTTTCAGAAATCTGTATTGCATACTGGTCTACTTCAAAGGCATGATATTCCTCTACTGGAATTCCTGCTCTTTCTAAAGCAACTCTTCCACAAGAAATTCCGTCAAACAGACTTAGAATTTTCATGTAAAAATATCCTTCTTTCTTTTCTATCTGTTTGATATTCTTGATTTTGAACTTCTTTTTGTCCGTTTTTGTTATTTTTATTGATTATTAAATGTTCTGTTACGCCAAAACAGTTTTCTTTTATCTGACAGCACATCACAGAATCACCACTTATAGCAAGATATTTCTGCATTTTTCGCACTTATCATAGAAAACTGCATTTCTAAAAAAATATTATCCGGCTCTGACGGAAGTACAGCACTGCCTTTCAACAGTCTGCGTTGCTGTACTGCATGGATTTCACTTCGGTAATCTTTTCAGCAGAGGAAGATTCGGACTGAAAATTACCGCATGGAGCAGATAAGGAGAATCGAACTCCTATTCCCTGCGTGGAAGACAGGTGTTCTGCCATTGAACCATATCTGCAGATTGCTTATTTTACAGACACCCCTCATAGTCTGCTTTCGGCTCTCCATATAACGGTATCGGCTAACAGATGTACAGTATAAGCAAAACTGCACATTGCCGACTTTAAACGTGTCAGGCAAGCAATTCATTCATCAAAAAACGTATCTGCATTAAAGCCTGAATCATGCAGAATTATTACGCTGCCGGAATCAGTCGGTCTCTCACCACCACCAGTTGTCCGGTATACAGTCCCCATGTACGCTCCCTGCATCTGTCTGCCCTTCCTTTACGCATTATAGCAGACCCACTGCGTTCAGTCTGTCCTGAAAGTCATAGAAATTTCAGCAGTACATAAACTGAATTTCAAAATGGAGACAGCGAATGGATTTTCACCCAAAAGCTGACATCTTTCCGGCAGGTGAGAAATGTCCTGCCAGACACAAAAGAGGTATAATCCGGCTTTCACGGAAGCATGAATCAAACTGCTTGATTTCCACAAAGCTGATATTAACCGTTGTAACCGTTGTTATAGCCGCCCTGATTATAGCCGTTATTCTGATAACTCTGATTGTAACCGCAAATACCGTCAAACAAACTCAGGATTTTCATATTTCCTGCTCCTTTTTTAGATTTGTTTACTTGACATTCCCTTTTTTTTATCGTTCCTGATAATACCGCTGTTCTGCGGATTTCATAGTTTCCTCGTCCAGTACCTGTCTTACATAATCCACTACTTTTGAAGGATATTTGCAGATTTTGTCAAGTGCCTGTGCAAAGCTCATGCCGTAATCTTCAGGCTTATCGAAACCATTTCTGATAAAGTCAATTTCTTCATCTGTCAGAACAGCAGCCACACGATAACCGTTTGCACGGCAGTCACTTGCATAATCCGTCTTTGATGAATAATCACAATCGGTTCTGTGTATCATGCCGATATGATTTTCTTTTTCTGTTATCAGGGCTGTATATTTTTTCCCCATACAGATTCCCCTTTCTTTTTCGATAATTCTGGTACTGCTTTCCGGTAATGCTCCGGAACTCTGCATTTTCCAAACCTGCCTGATGCTGAACGAACACCGGAAAATACATTGGATTTCTTTCTCCTAAAGCAGTATGATATTCCGACTTTCACGGAAGTACAAAGTCTGCGTTCATTGTACTGTCTGAATTTCACATATCCAAGAGGAAGAATGGCAGAACTTTTTTTCTGCCCTGTGGTGACAGCAGACGGATTTGAACCGCCATCTTACAGCAAAAAAGAAATTTTCTGACTGCTGTACGGCTTCCATGCTGTGAACGAAATACAGAACTGCTATATGCCGAATCCCAATCGGCTTTCTATGATAATTTCCGTATCTACCCCATGTCCTGCACTGCATTCAGGCTCGCCCATGCTGTCATCTGGTCTGCCAGAAAATTACAATGCCGACAGACACATCTTTTTTAGGGAGGTTTCCGACTGTCACGGAAGTAAAATGACAAAACTGTTTGATTTTCACAAAGCTGACTTAACCGTTGTAGCCGTTGTTGTAGCCACCGTTCTGATAGCCGTTCTGATAACCATTCTGCTGATAGCCTGAATTGTCATAGCCATTGTTGTAACCGCCATTCTGATAACCGGAATTGTCATAACCACTATTCTGATAGCCGTTGTTGTTCTGATAACTGCCGTTATTCGTTGCATCATCATCTTTGGTATCGTCAAGCAGGAACATTCCGTTCAACGCATATTTTCTTGCGTAAGTGCTTGCAGAACCTGTATTCTGTGCATCACTCATATTACCCTTCGGCAATCCCTCTTTTGCACTGCTCTTATTGGAAATAGTTTCTCCTGTATTGCAGTCAATGAACTTTACTGTTGCTTCAATGTACATTGCTGAACCCTGTGAGGTTTCTTTCACAACAGGAGTGTCATCAATAAGCACTGTTGCACCAACTTTCCAGAGCAAAGGCTTGATTGCCGCCATAATGTCCTCGGTAGTTCTGTAAGAATATTTTCCGAAAGAATTGTACTGCCCCTTCGGAACTTTGCAGTGCTTCTGTACATACAGCAGCTTATGATACACATTCTTGTCCTGAATATCCTTTTCCTCTCTTTCTACAACAGCTTCGCTTGCCTGTTCAGGTGTTACAACCGTTTCCTGTACTTCTTCCTGTACTGCTGCCTGATTTTCTTTTTCTTTACTCATAACCTTTTTTCCTTTCTGAATTCAAATTTAACAGTATTACGGCTTTTTCCGTTTCTTACTGTTCTTTACAGTTATTATTATATCACATTTTATTTATTTTGTCAAGTCTTTTTTCTGCATTTTTATCAAAATTATTGATTATATTAAGACAAAAAAGCTGTTCAGAATTTGTACAATATGCTGAAAATTTGCTTTTTCTCCTGAACAAGAACACTAAAATCCAGATATAGTGCATTATCCGACAATTTTAAAGAACAAATATTCTGTTATCAGCAGATTTTCCATAAGAAAGCAGTTCATCAGAAGGCAACAGCCTTTAAGAATCTATAAGAATGGATTACTGTACAGAAAAGCATTCTAAGGCATTATTCCATATATCGAATGATACTAATTACTGTAATAGTAATGCAGTTCTTATAGAATACTGAATACCAGTATTGGAATGATACTGAACTGTATAGCAGAATGATACTGTAAGCTGTAAGCAGAGACAGAATACTGAAATACTATATCAGAAGGAAGATACTGACAATATGATAACAGCAATAGAATGACTATATAGAAAATAATACTGTTACTATAAAGAATACTGTATCAGGAGAATGTATAGTATTCTACATTACTGATAGCAGTCAGTATGATACTGATAGAATGATTGGCAGAATGATAGCAGGCTGATAGAAAGCTAATGAATGGAATGATGAATGGAAAGCTGACAGGCAGAATGCTGATGGGCTGATACTGATGGGCTGAATCAGCATATTGATAGCGTTCCCAATCCAGTTCCTGTGAAGGTCACACCTCTCGGTGCTAAATAAAAAATATATTAGTGCCAAAATGGAAAATTGCTTTCTATTTTGAGCCAACAGCCTGATGTAAAAAAAGACAAATTTCATTCAGACTGTTGGCAGTAAAATTCCTGCTTTGGTTTCCGGACTTCCTCTTTTGAATCTCATTGCAGGAAGTTTGCAAAGCGGTTCAAAAAAATGCTGATGAGAAAGGAACTGAAAATCAGAATGATGACGGAACTGATTCCGGTTCAGCGGAACGGATTCCGGTACAGCGGTTTCTTCTGAAATCTTTTCTGCTGATTCTGTATGCTGTATTTCCTGTACTTCTTCATTCTGTTTCTGTACTTTGGGTTCTTCCTGATTTGCAGTGTTCTGCTGAAAAGCTTTCAGGATATTGGAAACTGTATAACGGCTGATGCCGAGTGCTTGTGCAATTTCTCTCTGATTTTTGCCGTCATGATGCAGTGCCAGAATTTGCTGTTTCTGGAAAAGTTCTTCTTCGTCTTCATAGGACTGCAGAGCTTTTCTAACAGTTGGAATACTGATATGCATGATTTCTGCAATTTCTTTCTGGGTTTTGCCTTGTTTTCTCAAATTCAGAATTTCAGCATTTCGTTTTCTGACAGACGGTTTTAAAGCAGCTTCTGATTCAGAAAGATTTCTGCTGACTGTGCTGACAGCAATATGTAAAGTATCAGCAATTTCCTGCTGTGTATATCCTCTTTGCCGTAATGTCTGAATCTGTTCATGACAAGCCTGTTTCTTTTTGCGTTTTTCCTGTCTCAGCTTTTCTCTGCCTTGTGTGCAGTGATGATACATTTCCTTTTCCACATCACTGATGCAGACATCATTCAGAAATGTAATGGTGTTGTATCGTGTGTATGCACCTTCTTCAAGGACTTCTATTTCGCCTGTATTCTTGTAATTTACCTTTCTATGGGTATCAATACCTCTGATAGTGTTTTCCACTGTATTGGAATGCAGAGGTTCAGTAAATTTCTGATTCAGTTCCTTTACCATTTTTGCTGCATCTTCTCTGACAAATACCTGACAGGCAGCATTGTAGTAATGAAACAGGACAATTTCTCTTCTGCCTGTCATTGCACCGTCATTCTCATTTACCAGTTCTTCCAGAAAAGCAACTTTCTTCAGCTGATATGCAGAAAAGCCGTTATAGTTCTTCTGAAATCTTTTCTTGGTTTCCTGCTTTTTTTCAGGCATGACAATATCTGCCTTGTCAACAGGACGAAATTCCGAATCTTCGTCAAAAGGCAGTACAATATCAGTATATTCACGGAACAGTTCAGGCATAGTGTATCTGTAAAGCGGAAAATTCGCATAATGAATCTTCTTGCTTCTGATACCTTTGCTTCTTCTCTTGTGATTCCACGTTTCAGGCAGTTTGACAAGTCCGCTTGCACGAACACTTGCTCTCTTGTCAACACTCAATTTGATGTTGTTGTCGGAAATAATCTTTTCAATGATTTCGCAGAGTTTTTCACTTAACTGTTCATAACGCCAGATAAGCTTGTCACTTGCAAACACGCTTTCCATGCCTATCCAGAGCTGTACGCCACGTCCTGTATAGACAATTCCAAATCGTGGAAAAATATCCTTATAATCGTTTTCCATCAGATATAGAAAGCGGTTTACATGAAAATCCACTTCTTTTGCAGTATCATTATGGTTATCAATATCAATGACAATATTTTCCAGACTGAACAGGTTCTTTTTTCCTGCTCTGTCTCCTTTGTAGCTGTTTTTGGTAATATAGTACAGCTTCTTCATAGAAAAATGCGTTCCTTTTATCCAGTATTCTCTCATACTTTTTGCTTTTTCGGTACGCATCTGGTCTATAAAAGCAACTGTTTTGAATCCATATTTTTCCGCTTCGCCATAACTGGTCTGAATCAGTTTGTGTCCGGAAGCAAAATTTTCTGTTGCCATAATCATTTCTATCCAGTCACAGACAGACTGATTTCCCTCATGCCGTCTGCCACGGATTTTGCCTTGCTTGTTGCGGTACTCTTTCAGCGTAACAGGCTTGTATACCGGAGCAGGAAGAAGCAGTTCTGACGGCAGTACCATCTTTGGCTGCATTACCGGATAATCAGGCTGATAATTCTGATACTCCGGATAATAAGGCTCTGATGAAACAGGACAGCCGTAATTGTAAGGCTGATAGTTTGTCTGGTATTGATATGCATCATAAGGCTGACAGTTATCATAATAAGCATCTTCATAAGTTGCTTCCGGAACTTGCACAGCCGAAACCTGACTTTCCGTTACAGCAGCAGGGCATGACAAAGGCTGCTCTTTTTTGACTTCTGTGTCAAAATCAAGCAGTTTGGAAAAATGATGATGTTCTCTGCATTCCAAATCAATTTCACTCATTATGCTCATAGCCATTCTTCCCTTCTTATCTTTTCAGATTTTTTTCACTCTTTTGTATATTATAGCATAATTTGCAAATATCGTCAAGACTTTTTTACAAAAATTTATCTAAAATTTTGATTAAATATTCTGAACCGCTATGATTCGGCAAAATTTTCTGACAGCATTTGCATACTCAAAATCAGTCACAGAAAAGGCAAATCTTTCCTGAAAAAAAGCTTGTATCGTATAGCCGATTCCTGAAGTAATGCAGACAGCGATTCTGATATGCTGGCTGACAGGAAAACTGCTGTCTGATACAGGCTCTTCTGAAAGAATACTGCAAATTGTACGAATGGTTTCAGTATTCATTTTTTTTTGATTTCTCTATACTAAGCAAATCTTCTTCTTCCAGTATGGTTTCCAGATAAAGCGGTGCATTGCTTTTTTCCAAAGCAATCTGCTGATATTTTTTCTTTGCTTCTTCTATGCCTGTTTCTACATTCTTTTCAATCTTCTTTTCCATTGCAAGATTTTTCTTTGCAAGCAGAATGCAGGAAAGAATCACACCTATCAGAAAACCAATAAATCCGACAATGAAATATAATGTCAGATTTCCGATTCCGTTCAAAAATCCCATATGCTCAACTCATTTCTTTATTCTGCAAGCAATTCTCTGACATCATTGAAAATCTGTCTGCGTTCTTCTTCTGTATGCTCATGCAGTCCGTGCATAGACAAAATTTCTTTCTGAATCAGATGATGCATCTCATTGACTTCCTGTTTGCTGAAACAATATCCTGTCGGAAAGGCTTCCTGCGGAGCATCTTTCTCATTCAGGAAAAAATAGAGCTGTTCTTTGGATTCAGGACAAACTTCCGGATAACCGCCTGCTGAAAATTCATTTTCATCATTGAGAAAAGCAGAAAAATAGCCCTCTTCAATTTGTTTATCAGAAAGAGAATGTTCTTTCAGCTTTTGGCTGATGACTGCAAGTTCCTGTTCAGAGGGCTTGCAGTCAATTTCCGTCAGAGATTCCATAATGCTGACAGAAGGGTCAGCAGGTTCGTAATTCACAACTTCAAATTTCATCTGGTTTCTCCTTTTAGAATTTTCCAACAGGCAGTGTACTGATGATTTTTCTTGCATAATCCTTTGATACTGCAACTGTTGTTTCATCAATTACTTTGATAATTTCTTCTTCGGGGATTTCAGAAATCAGCGGAATATGCCAGCCATTGTCATCAGGCTTGCCTACTTCATGTACCAGCTTCTTGTTCAGATGCAGAAGCCTTGCCTGAAATTCAGGGTCAATCAGAAGCTGTGCAAACTGGATATGATGCCGTTTTTCTTCCGCAGGTACTTCTTCCGGATATTCATTGGCAAACTGCGGAATATCCAAAAGTCTAATATAGGCATATCTGCTGTCATATTCCAAATATTTATAGTTTCCTCTTGCTTTCATTATCTCACCTCTTTTTTAATTATTCAGGCAGATATTCTGCCTGTTTCTGCTGAATTTCTTTCAGATGCTGATTCGCTTCCCAATCCTGATAGGTAATCGGTGTTTTTCCATTCTCTGTTACAGCAACAATTGCATTGTCCTGCAGTGCTTTCTGAATTTCTGTTTCCATTTCTTCCGGTGTAACAGAATCATATCCTTCAATATTGGAATACACGACACTTTTTTTCATCATGCCGTCAGGCTGTGGACGGAACAAAATTTCATCAATCCGTTCGATATAATTATCCTTTGTCATGTGTCCGTTGTTGTCAAAGTCGTTGTTGTCGATTAAAACTTTCTGCTGTATATCAATCAGTTTTACATCAGCGTATTTTTCAGGAATTTCCCGATAGTGTTTCTGCTCATAATCTGACATGACTTCTTCCAGAACTTTTTTGATTTCTTCAAATTCAGGCAATTCATAATCTGTAGAAACTGTCAGAACATTATGGATTGGTTTATCCACTGTAACATTGAAATCTGCCTGATACAATTCACTTTCCTGATATGCATTTCCCCAGAATTCCTTTGATGCTGTAATGTATACATTCGGAATCCTGTCAGCCAGTTCAGGAGAATTAAGTGAATGATGTTCTGGATTTGCTTTTTTCAGATAATCCATAAGTTCCTTTTCTGTTTCAGAATTTTCTGCTACTTCAATATGAAATTCAGATTTTGTCAGAGTATCTTTTGTTTCTTCATTTTCAGTCGTTTTAAATTCATTCTGATAAACGTAAAAATCTTCTTTCTTCATAAAAAAACATTCCTTTCACATAACATGATATTTTTGTAAAAATTCATGTATTAGTTCTTCATCAGTATCAGGGGACGGAATATGCCAGTCTGTTCCGGCATATCCGATTTCCCCATAAAACATGACATCTTCCTTTTCGTCCAGTATTGCCCTTACCGTTGCATCTGCCATAATCAGTGAGAATAATGTTTCTTCATAGAATATGGCAAGATGTACAGCGTGTCTTGTGTATCTTTCCAGAAAATCGCAGAATCCTGTTTCAAGTACTGTGATTTCCATGCTATCACCCTCTGTTATGCAGACAATCTTCCTTCTGTTCTAAGCTTTGTTCTGCGTTTACTGATAGTAGACTTGTCGCAGCCAAGCATTTCGGAAATCTCCCTGTCGCTCTTTCCGCTGTTCAAAATATAGCTGTCAGCCGTATTCCAGTCTATCACAACAGGAGACTTTTTAAGCTTCTTTCCGTCTGCTGTATGATACCCCTTTTTAATCAGGTTCTTTTTCAGTCTGTCTACCGTAGGACGGCTGATTCCTGTCTGTTCTACAATCTGCTTTGTTGTCAGGTTTCCGCCAAACATTTCATGCAGTTCCAGTACAATGCTTTCCTTGTCAGAAAGTCCGGAATTGTCCTGTTCCTTTACAGTTTCAGAAACAGATTCTTCCTGTACAGGTTCTTCTTTCAGCATTTCTGTCTGCTCCTGTACCTGTTCAAAGCTGTAATCTGCCTTGCTTTCAGCTTCATCACAAACGGAAACATTGCTGAAGTTCTCTGCTTCGCCAAGCTTTGTCACAGCTTCCCATACATTTTCCTTTGTCTGCGGTATTTCAGATACACTGATTTCAGGTTTCGGGTCAGAAGATACTGCTGTCGGAATGTCATTCTGCCATTCTTCCAGTTCCTGCTTCTTCTTTTCTGCATCACGCTTGTCCTTAAAATGATGAAACAGCACGTTCCCTGCAACCGTTCCTGCCATTGATACCACAAATGTGAAAATTGCCTTTGCCATTGTTTTCTTTTCCATGTGAAATTCTTCCTTTCTCTCTTTAAGGGATATATTTTGTTTACATTATTATTATATCATATTTTAATTATTTTGTCAAGTACTTTTTTATATTTTTTATCATTTTTTATTTTTATAATATGATTATAAAAGACAGCAGGCAATCATAATTACCTGCTGTTTGAAAAATTTCAGGAATAGAATTTGCTGTCTGATGCAATCATAGCTTTCAGTTTTTCAGCAATCTGATTTTCAAGTGTTCCTTCTTGCTGAATCAAAGAACTGTCCATACAGGTACTGCACATTGCATACATAGTTTTCAGTCCGACAATATCCATGATTTCAAAAGCACCATAAGGAGATGCCGTTGACAGTTTCCATGTGTTGTCAATTGCCCGATAATCTGCAATACCACTCCCCCAGAGCTTTAATGCAGCAGTCATGAACGGAATCAGCAGTGCATTCAGAATATAGCCTTTTGTTTCTTTGTGAATTACAGAAGGAATCATATTGATGCTTTCTGCAAATTCCACTGCTCTTTTTTGCGTAGCTTCTGCTGTACCTGCATGACCCATGATTTCAGCAATATTGGCAAGCCAGATATGGTTTGCAAAATGCACAGCAATGAAGCGTTCAGGTTTTCTGATGATGTCTTTGAAATCACTTGGCAGGAAAGTAGAAGTATTTGTTGCAATCACTATTTCATCACTGACATACAGATTGAGTTTCTGATAGAACTCTTTTTTTGTTTCCATGTTTTCCGCAATAGATTCAATGATGAAATCCTGTCCGGCAGCAGCTTTCTGCAAATCTGTTTCAAAATGGATATGATTCATTGCATCTTCAATTCTGCTCTGATACAATTCATAATCTCCTTCTGCAACAGAAGTTTCAGGAATATCCAATGCACCGAGATAATTCTGCCTGCCGTTGATACAGGCATTCACTGCCTGATGATATGCAGCTTTTAATTCTTCCAGTTTCTTTTTGGTTCGCTGAATGGATTCTTCTGAACGCAGCCATACTGTTACATTCAGTCCTGCATAAGCTGACTGGAAAGCAATCTGACTTCCGAGAACTCCGCCACCTGCTACCATCAGATTTTCTAAATTGTAATTTTGAAATTGATTCAATTTCTCTCTTCCTTTCTAAAATAGATGATACTATTATTATACCATATTTTTTGAAATCTGTCAACATCTTTTTTATATATTTATCCTGTTTTTTGATTATATATATCATATTTTCACATATTTGTAAAGAGTAAAGAAAAGTCCCTGTCCGAAAACAGGGATAATCTTATTTTTCTGCAATATGTTTCTGCAATATTTTGTATGCCTGTTCCAGTATGGCATTATAATATTCTGCTTCATGGCGATTGGTACTGTATTGCAGGTTATGTTTCAGAAATTCATAATGCTGTTTCAGTTCATCAGCCGTATACGGATTTTTCAGCATAAGCACACCTTCCGCCCATACAATCATTTTGCTGTTGCGGACGGCATTGATTTCTTTCAGCATAGCATTGTTTTCATCTTCCACCATCTGATTGAACATAGAACGGAACATGGCAATCCGTGCTGCTTCTTTCCATTCTACCTTATGTCCGTCAAGCAGCTTGTAACTGCATTTTTCATTATGGGAGATAATAGTTTTGATATGCAGGTCATGTGTCCTTACATACAGTTCTGCATCACAGGTGACGGAAATGCTTCTGCCGTCACCCTTGCAGACAGGATTTGCACAATACAGGGCAATTTCTTCTATTTCTGATACAAAGAACAAGTCACATAGCTTTGTCGGCATATCCTTTTTGTGGGAAGGACTGATACAGAACATCTTGTGTATGCTGTCAAGGTACAAAGTTCCGAATGATGCGGTCGGTTCAAATAATTTTCGTTTCTGCATATTTTTGTCACGGAAATATTTCAACTTTTCCGTACCGCAGGCGGTGCAGTCAATCACGGACGGAATACAGTCCGCACATTCTTTGCAGATATATCCTTCTGCATTCCGCTTGTCAAAAAATCCTGTTGGTTTTCCGCAGATGATACATTCAGACATTGCCATAGTTTTACCTCACAATACATTTCTGTTAATTTCTGTGCTGACATCAATTCCGCAGAGAAGATATTTGCAGTCTGTCGCAGGAACTTTGTCATCAGCAGGATAACCGTTTACCGTGAATTTGGAAAGTTCTCCTGAACCGTAATGCAGAGCGTGACGGTCAATGCTTTCGTCAAGCACATTCCGTACAGTTCTGCCGTTGCCGAATGTAGCAAGTTTCCGTTCTGCTTCAATGCGGACTGCAAAATTTTCAAACGCTGCCTGACTGACTTCAAAATGCTGTTCATGTGCCATCAGTTCAAAAATTTTAGACATTTCTGAAACGTCATAATCAGGGAAATACAGATATTCCTTGATTCTGCTTTTGAAGCCCTCATTTGTGCTTAACAGGCGGTTCATGTCATTCTTGTACCCTGCCAGAATCAGTACAAAACGGTCACGGTTGTCTTCCATTTCCTTAATCAGTGTGGCAATGACTTCTCTGCCGTACTCGCCTGTGCCTTCCACAATAGAATAGGCTTCATCTATAAACAGTACACCGTCAAACGCTTTCTGACAAATCAGCTTGGTCTTGACACCGCTTTCAGAACCTGCTTTCAGGAAATTGCCGTCAATCTCCACACATTTGTTTTCCTTGATATATCCGTACTGATACAGAAAACCTGTAATGATTCTTGCAACAGTGGTGTTGTGTGTGATGATATAATTGTCCGTAATATAGGTATGAGATTCATCATCAATATAAATGCACTGACATTCTTCCTCACCGATATAAGTAATGCTTTTCAGCAGATAACCTTTATGCATTCTGTAATTTGTCACATCTGCCACAGGGATATAATAAGATTCCCTGTCAAAGTTCTGCATTATCTGTTTCAGTTCCAGTGTTCTGTATCGGTTTAGAACCGTGTCTGTTTCTGTCTGTAATGTCCATAAATGCTCGTCACTGCATCTGCATGAAATGCCGTTTTCCAGTGTCAGTTCATAAACAGCTTTCTTTCCCTGCGGATAAATGCCGAGAATGTGAGAAATTCTTCCAATACCGCTGACAACTTCATCACCGATATTCAGATTTGCCATAGCAGTAAAGCCTTTTGGGGTCAGTACTTTGGAATACAGGGGCTGTGCCTTTCCTGTTCCTGCTGAACCATAGAATACCATGTGCCGTCCGCTCATGCTTCCGCCAGTTTTCGGAGCATTTTTGTTTTTCTTTTCTTCCTTCTTTATTTCCTGTTCAAACTTCATTCTTGCAGCCATTTCCCTTGTTTTCTGCTTAACAGGCTCAATGCCAATCAAACGGTTCAAATCTTCTTCAGGATTTTCACTGCCTTTTTTTACAATCTTTTTCAGAACAGAAGAAGAAAGCAGACGTTCCATATCTGCCATTTTCTGCAAATCCATCTGCTCTCTTTCCTTTCTTGTAAGATTCTGGTAGCTTTTCTTTTTACTCATGCCAAATTCATCATATTCATTGTCCTGTACTGCTTGCTGATACATATTTTTCAGCGGTACTCGCAATATCAGATAAACAGCAAACAGGACAATTGTCAGAATCAGAATCGGTATGCTGAGATACTTCTCTGTCACTTCAACTGTTTTTCCGAATCCGTCATTTTTCTCCACTGTCCGTCCCTGTAAATAAACGAGAATCAGCCATATACCGCTTGCAACAGGTGCTGAAACAGACAGTACATTCAGCAGAATGGCAAGCGGATAATTGGTTTTTCTTTTCACTTATATCACTTCTTTTCCGCTTTTATCGGTTATCATATTCAGCATTTTGGTTCTGCTTGTCCGCATATTCGGAATTTGTAAAAAATTCCTGAAAATAATGGCTTCGTAAATCATGCGTTTTCGCCCAGTACATTGCACCGTTTCCTACCCAGTTCGGAACGCCTTCTTCTTCCATTTTATCCATGCAGTCACGGATAGTGAGTTCGTCCTGCTCCAAATCATGTTTCAGCTTCTGTATTTCTTCATCTGAATAAGAAGATTTCTCACCGTTTTCACGCCTGTCTCTTTCTGCTGCAGTCAGCTCCGCTCTGTCCAGCCTTTCGCAATGTGTCCAGTACATGACAGATTCTAATGTACGCTGTACTTTGGGAGTAACTTCATATTGAAAATCACCGCTTTTTAGAGAATAATTCATAATTTTTCACTCCTCTGCATGAGAAATATCAGATTTTTCTTCCTTCCTGAATTCAGGGTGTTCCTGTTCAATGCTTTCAATGAATTGTTGTTTTTCTTCCTTTGCAGATTCTGAAAGAAGGCTATCTGAACAGAATATGGCTGTTTCTGCAAATTCAATATCAGGAATGATGTCCGAAAGAAAATTTGGAAGGGCATCTTTTTCATAATCATAAAAGTTGGAATCATTCATAGCATATTCTGTGATATTGCTGATGATGTCCCTTGAAAGGCTGTCTGTCACAAGCCGGCTTTCAACATACTGCATAAAAGCGTCTTTTGCAAAAATATCTTTTTTCAGTTCTGTTTCCATCTGATTTCTCAGAAATTCGTAATCCAAATCCATAATAATGCTCCTTTCATCTGACTGCAACGCAGTCCTCAAACCGTTTTCTGTTTTCATCAGCAGAACTATATCTGCTGTATGTTTCTTCTATATCCAGAAGATATTCCAGTACGTCCAGAGTAGCGTAACAGTCTGCAATGGACGTATGAAATTTCGGGCAGGCATTGCTGTGCCGTTTCTGTGTTTTCTGAAACAGAACACTCAGGCTGTTGCTTTTCGCACCGTGACAGGACTGATATTTCCGTGCAAACAGCAGAGTATCAAACATTCTGCAATTCAAATCTTTGCCTGTATAGGCACTGTACAGCTTGTTGATAAATCCGTAGTCGAACTGAATCAGATTGTGTCCGACAAGAAAAGGACTTTTTTCCTGACGAGAATCCATTTCAAGAAATTTCAGCATTTTCTGTGTGACTTCTTCTGCATCAGGAGCATCTTTCAGAAATTCGTCTGTAATGCCTGTCTGATTTTTCCTGTTAAATTCCACAATTTCCGCAGGAAGCGGATAATGCGGATTGATGTAGCAGTCCAGTTCATCAAGGATTTCAAACCGTCTGTCACTTTCCGTTCTGACTTTCAGAACAGAAACTTCAATTGCATCACTGTATAACGGATTCAGCCCTGTTGTTTCCGTGTCAAGTACATAAAAAACTTCCTTTGTATTCCGTTTCATATTTTTTCCCTCATTCCATTGTCATATCATGTTTTTCATGTGTCTCTGTCAGCATACCCTGCTGATAAGGCTTGCCGTCCATAAGCAGGACAGGCTTGCCGTCTTGTTCTCCTGCTTCAAAGAAAGCTTCCAGTTTGTCATTCAGTTCAGCGGCAGTGAACATATTGCAGGCGTGTGCCAGTTCGTCAGGTTCATACGGAATGTTTTCTTCTTCCATATAAAATTCTACGCCACTCAGAATTTCAACAAGGTCAAAAGAAGTGCCGGAATTGTCATGTGTGAAAAGTGCTGCATCATATAATGCATCATCACATTGCCGTGCTGCTTCTGTCACAACCGGACTGCACCGGACAGATTCTTTGTGAAATACATCTTTATCTGGTGTATATTCATGTGAAAACAATTTGCTTGTTGTTGTCAGCTTCATGGTATCTGTATTATAAGAAACTCTGCACGGATAAGGTTCGGTTTCTTTCAGACGTTCTGATACAGCTTCTGCAGTAAACGCAAGCATTGCTTCTGCAGTGTTTCTTCCTTCCTCTGCAAACTGTTTCATATACTTCCGGCATTCATCAATTGTTTTTCCGTTATCAGGCACACCTGCTTCTGCCAGAGCCTGACTGCACTGCTGAAATACTTCGTCAATCTGTTTTTTTGCCTGTTCAGCGTACTGTTCAAGAAATTGCATTTTATTCCTCTCCTTCACTGTATTCTGGTTCTACATATTCTTCATCAATTTCTTCTTTTGCTTCTGCGTAGCCTTTATCATACCCTTTTGATTTGCCAAAAAAATAGCAAGCAACTGCTGCACCACAGGCAAGCAGAATTGTAAAAATTTTCAGTTTCAAAGCGATTTCTCCTTTCTCATGCAGGATTGATGATAAACTGTACATCAGCATCATACAGATTCTTTTCTGTAACGAGGACTGAACCAGTATCAAGAGAAGAAGAAATTGTGTCTCCCTGTAAAAGATTAACCGCATATTTGATTCCCAGATACCCCATGTTGTAAGGATTCTGAATTACACAGCCGTCAAGAACTCCGCTTTCTATATATTGTTCTGCACCGGAAAAAAAGTCAAAACCTATCACCTGTATGGTATCTGCTTCAATTTCTCCGGATTTGACAAGAGCATCTACTGCATAGCAAATACCCATTGTGCTTGGCTGATTTGTTCCATACAGTACTTTCAGATTCGGATTTTCTTTAATCAGTTCCTCTGCAATGTGTTTTGAAGTCTGAATATCTCCTTCTCCGTCACGGATAATCAGTTCGTTTTTTGTATAATTTTCTGATTTTTCTTCTGTTTCCGTTTCCTGTTCTGTTTTTTTCGTCAGCGGATTATCCATTTCAATGCCATGAAGACAATCTGTGAAACCTGTAAGCCTTTCCTGTGCAGTTATATTTTCTTTGTCAAGAGAATGTGCAATAATTCCTATTGTATCACCGTTTTTAATTATTTTGTCAGCTTCTGTTCCTGCAAGATAACCTGCGGCATAGTTGTCCGTTTTCAGACAGGATTTTACATCTGCATAATCTGTTTCAGAATCAATAGTGAAAAGAGGTATGCCTGATTCTGTTGCTTTATGCAGAACATCATCATATCCTTCTGCAACAACAGGAGCAAATATAATGGCATCTGCATGGTCGTTGATTGCATTCTGAATCAGTTCTTTCTGCTTTTCTGCATCTTCTGTTTCCGGTGCAGTATATATTACCTGTATAGGCATTTCCTTTTCTGCATCTGTGCAGGCAGTCTGTACTGAATTCCAGTAAGCATCCTGACTTTTGCAGATAACATGAATGCTGTAATCTTTTTCTGTCTGTTCTTTACTGCAGGCTGTCAGAGAGCAGCATAATGCCAGTGCAGAAAGAAAAACAGTTAATTTTCTTCTCATATCCATACACTTCTTTTCTGATATTTAATCGTATTCTTCTTCGTATTCGTTCTGTTCCTGCATTTCTTCAATTTGTTCATGCATATCATGAATTGCACCGTCATGATATTCCACAGGGTCAATGTCATAATCTCTGGCAGGTTCAACTGTCAGTATTGCATTTGTACCAGATGTATGCACTTCAAACTGCAAATCTTCCACTTCGGGAGAATGATAATTCAGCATTTCATGCAAATCGCCCATCAGATTTTCAACTGCAAGTTCTGTTGAAAAGTCTTTCTCTGCTGCATTTCCAAGTATATTGTCAATACCGCTTCTGACAGTTTCAAAATCTGTTCCTGCTTCCAGCAATGCATCTCTGTAAAGCTGAATTGACTGCTGCATATCAGGGTGATTTTTGAATTCTTCCAATGTCATAAAAAAACACCTCTTATTCGTTGCCACTCTGAATTGGCTGGTTTACAATTTTGTCAATTTGCTGTTCCAGCTTTGCCTTTTCTTCATCTTCCAGATAGCTGACAGAAAAGTGGATTCCCTCTGTATCGCCTGTTTCCAGCGTATTTTTTACTTCTTCAAACATAGGGGACAAATCGTTTTCCTGTACTGTCTCCGGAAACTTTTCTGTGCTTTCACCGAATATAAAATTCAGAGCTGACAAAATTGTTTCACTGTCATGTACTTCATGCGTATGCCGTCCGTCATGCTTGGCAGCCTGCATCATCAAAGCCTTTACATCAGTGACAGTATCAAGCCACATATCCGTTACAATCACACAAGAGCCGTCTTGTGAAGTGCTTACTTCCTTTTGTTCTGGAATGGTATCAAGTGCCTTGACTTCCAGAATTTTTACCTTACTGATTTGATGTACGGCTGCTTTTGAGAAAAAGGAAGTTACCATTCTGATATGATAGCAGATTTTTTTGCCGTTGATGTATCTTGGCTGACATTCCTGCTGATATTGTTTCAGCAGTGCATGACAGCTTTTTCTGAGGTTTTCTGCATTGACATCTTCCGGCTTTTCAATAAAAGGAATCTGATAACGCACTGTATCAAAATTCGGAAAGCCGAAAAAGCATCTGAACCAGTAACGGCTTCCGTCACGGACAACTGCAATTTCTACAAAATTCTTCTCTTCTTCATAAAATGCAAGACGTTTCTGCTTCATAAGACAAGGAGCAAGAAATTCTCCAATTTCCGTATCGCTTGCATACAAATTAAAATTTTCCATGTATTTTCCTCTTTCTTATGTTATGCGGTTTTCTGAAAATAGTCGGAATAATTTTTGCCCTCTTCCGGAATCACCATATAATGCCGTCCGGAAAGTGTGCCGTCTTTTTTGTATGGTGCGATATATACCGTATCAGCGATAATTTCTATTCTGCCTTTGAATGTACCTTTCAGGCTTTTGTTGTTCGGCAGAGTGCAGATAACATCATCTCCTGCATGAAACGGCTGTAACTGCATTGCCGTAAGCTGTTCCCTGCATTCAAGGAGTTCTGCTTTCAGCTTTTTTTCCTGCTCCGTCAGTTCTCTGATTCTTTCTTTCAGCTTTTCCATGTTGAGTTTTCTCCTTTCACTTACATCTCAGGTTCACTTATAGTTGGTTCAGAAGTTTCCCTTTCCTGTATAAATTGATTTACCAAATCTTCGCAAAGGTGTTTGATGCTCTCAGCATTCAAGCCTTCTACATCTACTGTTTCAGCAAACAATACTGCATTGCCCTCAGTCACGGAAAGTTCAAACCAGTTGTTTTCCACTACTTCTACCCTTTCATCATTGAACAGATTGCCCTCTGCAATAATATCCTGCAGTTCCTGCGGAAAAGAATAAGGGGATTTATACAGTTCATCATTGAAGAAAACACGGACATCTCCGACAACTGCAATTTCTGCCACAAAATTGTCTTTTTCATATTTTGCAATATCTGTTCCGCTTTCAAACTGCATACTGTCCTTTACCTGTTCCATGTTTTCATAAAGTTCAAAATTTTCCATAAGTATGTTCCTTTCAATTGTTTGTAAGATAATATGAATATGCCTGTTCTGCCCTGCCTTCCCAGTATCTTGAAGCACACACTTCAAACTTGGAAGCCCAGTAATAGCTTGCTTCATAGCAACCGTCAGCACTGTTTTCAGTATCAAGCAGTGTTTCATACTGTCTGTTGTATGTTGTTTCAAATTCATACTGCAGGTATTTCATCTGTGCATCAACAGAATTGCAGTTCAGTCCGTTTTCATTGCAGAAGTTCAGCAAACTTTCATATCTTGCACCGTTCCACTGGCACAAGCCCATAGACGGCAAACCGTTGGTATCAATGGCATATGCCGAGGAATTCCAAGCACTTTCACAGCCGATATTTACCATAGCAGCATCAGCAGCAGCTTCATTCAGGTTCATTTCTCCTGCAAGATAAGCATATATCAGCGACTTGTCAGCAGAATTTCTGATGTCTTCCGGAATGTCAATAAATGTGTAGTCATCATCAAGAATCAAAGGCGTATACAAGCTTAAATCCGTCCAGCCTGACACGGTATAGCCGTATTCTGTTTCATACTCGATTTTTCCCCAGCCGTCTTGTGTATCAGTTACCTGAATGACGGAATACTGAGGAACGATACAGATTCTGTTTTCAGACCATGCGTTTGGTTCACTTCTGACCCATGCATCTGTATCACAAGTGTAACACATATTGCAGTCTGCAGAAGCAGTTACGGCATTCATGCCTGCTGCACAGCATACCATAGCACCAACAGCAGAAATAACGGACAAAGCCTTCTTGATTCTTTTTGAAATTTTCATGATAATAGTTTCCTTTCATTAAAAAAAATTATTGTATTTCTGCATTCCATATTCCATCATTATGCTCTTTTGCCTGCTGTTCCAGTTCCGCAAAATGTTCTGCGTACTTTGTATCAGGCGGATATTCTTCTGCTTTTGCATAACCGCTTGTCAGAAGCCAGTCCTGCATCATTGTACCGTCATCAAAATAGACATAGGCAAGTACTCTGCCGTATCTGTCTGTTTCTGAAACATCATATTCCAGATACAGCTTGTCGCCTTCATGCACTTTTTCCTTGACAAGTTCAGAAATTTTTCTGCCCTCTGCCGTGTTTTCAGTACGGTATGTTTCCGGTGCAACGCTTTCCGGTGTGTTGACACCAATCAGCCGAACTTTGACTTCTTCTTCAGTTTCATCATAAATCACTCTCAGCGTATCACCGTCTACTACTTTTGCAACTGTTACAATGTCCATTTCAGAAACAGGCGGAACACTTTCTTCCTGCTGCACAGAAACAGAATATTCATTTTCCAATTCTTCTTTTGCACGTCTCCCGACTTCTTCAAAAGAGGTAATGATATTCTGTGCATTCTGTATCTTTTCTTCCGCTGTGCTTTCTGCCTGTTCAATAACACCTGATTCACGGATATTCGTATGTATATCTGCGATAAACACATAAATTCCGCCTGTAATGACTGCTGCTCCGCCAATAGAAAGCAGAATGTTCCAGAGTGCTTTCTTCTTCATCAAATTCTCCTGAATGTTTTTGTCAGAACTTCCGGATAATTGTTGTGTCCGTCATGTCTTGCAAAAACATATATTCCTTCCTTTTCTGTGCTTTCTTCTTCTATCAGCCGGATTCTTCCGCATTTGTAATTGACAATTTTCTTTGCACAATACAACGCAAGAAAGTTTTCTCCTTCCATACTGTCACATTGTTTGAGCTGTTTTGTGAATCTTTCTGATTTCTGATTGGCAAGTATCAGCATCTCTTCCAGACTGATTTCAGAAATACACTTTCGGTTCTCTGCACGAGTGTTGAGAAACGAAATTACATATTTTGCTTCTGACGGAAGATGCTTTTCTTCATTACGAGCAGTAATTTCAAATTCTGCCAAATCAATATACAGACCGTTCTTTTGCTTGTAATAGACAGAAATATCATGGAAATTATAACGCTTTTTGAAATTCAGATAGTAATTACTGTGCGGTCGCTTCGACTGTTCTGATTGCTGCTGATTCGTCCATTCCATTTTTTTCACCGCCTTAGCCGAAAAGGGTGTTTGGACTTTCCAGACACCCCTTTGTAAAAATGCTTTTAGAATGGAACATTGCTGTCATTGATAATTTCTTCAAATTCTTCAATGCCCTGTCCGTTGTTGTTTGCCTGTTCCTGCTGATTTCCGTTATTTCCGTTTCCGTTATTTCCATTGCTATTGTTCTGGAAATTGCCGTTGCCGGACTGGAAATTGCCCTGCGGATTCCCCTGATTTGCATTAAAGTTTCCGTTGTTGGGCTGTCCACCAAAATTACCCTGTCCGTTGTTGTTCTGGAAATTTCCCTGATTGTTGAAATTACCGCCATTGGGCTGGAACTGCGGATTTCCCTGATTGTTGAAATTGCCGTTGGGCTGTCCGCCAAAGTTGCCGTTATTCTGCTGATAGCCATTCTGCGGATAACCGTTGTTCTGGAAATTATTCTGCGGATAATTGCCGTTCTGACGGTTATTGAATCCACCGCCATTGTTCCGGTAGCCACCATTGTTGAAATTACCGCCATTCTGCGAATAATTGCCATTGCCGTTCTGGTTGTTGCCATTTGGGAAGGACAATTCTACACTTGTCGCATAGATTGTTTCCTGTAACACATAACAGTTTTTTTGCGTAGACCAGTAGCCAGTTTCATCTTTTGTACCGCTTACTTTGATAGCCTGTCTTTCATAGTTTGCCTGCTGCATTCTGCATTTCTGGGAATCGCAGTATACTTGGATATAATGCGGAGGTGGATATACCTTGTTACCGTTGTTATCCAGTACAAAACTGCCGTCCTTGTTTTTCAGTGGACGAGTGCTGTACGCACAGTTCAGAGTAATTGTACCATTCTGATTCTGTCTTATGCTCAGACAACGCAGTGTGTGATTGATGCACACATTAAGCTGCTGATTCTGATTGCCGTTCTGCGGATAACCATTGTTGTTGAAATTTTGTGCCATAAACAAAAACTCCTTTTTTTAATTTTCGCTTTTGAGATTATCTTTTATCTCTGTTGCTAATATTATTATAGCACATTTTACTGATTTTGTCAAGCAATATTTGTCATTTTATTATCTAATATTTTGATTATTGTCGTGTTCATTTTTTGTGCATTTTCACCAGTCGCATTAGTCTGCTGTTTTGCTTTGCTGTAAATTCTGTTCTGTTATCAGACTATTAAATCCGCAGTTGTCAACATATTGCTGCAGTTCCTGCAATGACCCCTGAAATGAAACTTTCTGCTGCAGCTCCTGCAGTGTACCCTGAAATCCCTGTTGTTCAAGATGCAATATGTTTTCATACAATTTTTCTTCTGGTGAAATTTCTTCCTGCAAATCGAATAAGTTTCCAACATAAGCAGATTCATCATCAAAATTTTGCTGCTGATAAGGAGCAACATTTTTTTCATAGAGATTTAAAAGTGTTTCTTTTGCAGTATAAAGATGCTGTTCATCTTTTGCAATCTGATACGTTTTCTGGTTCGGAGCATTGCCGAAAAAGATTCTGTCACCGTTAAAGCATTTCTGGTCTGCTGCCTGTCCGAATACAGAAGTCAGTCCCTGTACGATTTTATGGTGTTCATCAAGACTGATAACAGGTTCAGGGAGCAGAACAGTCAGGCGAAAACGCTGCAGTTCAGGAGTGCTGCTGAAAGATTCATAGGCAGAAACAACCTGAATTTGATTTTCTGCACAGCGTTTCAGTGCATCTTGTATCGTTAAGAATCCTTGTTCTTTGGTAAGCGGAATATGCGTGTCTGGTATGGAATTGTCAATATCCACAAAGAACATCTGCTGTGACTGCCACCCTGTTTCATTATGGGAGACTGTGCCGTTTTTGTTTCCGACAGGGATAATCTTTGCTGGACAAACTGTTTTTCCGCTGTCTGATGCATTGATGATTTCTCTAATACTGTATTCTCTCGGAGGATTTTGTGCCATTCTTATTTTGATACCGCCAATTTCACTTCCTATCGGCTTTGCTGAAAACTGCCGATTATCAATAGACATGGCAACTTTCACTTCTGCCAGAAAATCTTTTGGTGTTTTTGGCATTTCCTGTTTTCCTGCGGAAGTCTGAATACCGAGACTTTCAGCTTTTCTGATAATATCCTGTATCATCTGATGCGGAGCAGGAATATCTGCAATCTGACAAACTGCCTGCATGGATTCTGTGGACAGATATTTATTTGCCAGTGTTTCGGCAACTCTCGGTGTCATTTGTCTGCTGAACACTATAGCATCAGGAGTTCTGACAAGTACATCAAGTTTCTTTGTTTCTGCATTGAGATATACTCTCGGAACGGCTCTGTTGTCACCGTTATTGGCAAGAACTTCTGCCATTTCTGTATTAACGTGTGCAGTTTTTCCAAAATCGGAATAGACATCTCCTGCTCTGTGATAGACTGCTGTTGTTTCTTTGTGTTCCGGATTTTCATTGTATTCTTTTACAAAACGCTGAAGTTCTGTTTCACGGAAAAATCCGTTTTCCTGCAAAAGATGTACAGCCGTCTGCATTTCAGGAGTAAGTTCCTTTCCCTGAATACCCCTTGCGTGGTCGTAAGTGCTGAAATCATAGATATGTGGTTTGGTTTCAGATTTCAGAGAACTGTCATTGACATACAGTTTTACCTGACAATTATTGTCTGCAATTTCCAGATTGGCAACATAAGAAGGGGGATTGCCATGTTTTCCGACAAAAATGACAGGTTCTGCTGCAATGCCGTTATGTTCCAGTGTGTCCTGTACATTCTGAGCGAGAATTTTCATTTTTTCAATTCCCTGCATCACAAAACTGTCCTGTACATTTACCATATCTGAAATGCGGATATTGGGTCTTTCCACAGACTGTTCCGTCTGCTGTGCCGTAATTGCTTCCGGATTTTTTTGTACAATCGGATTTGGTTTTGTGTGGTACTGATAGCTTTCCATTTTTGCAATTTCAGGAGACTGTTCAATGGCTTTCATCAGATTCAGCAGTACAGGATTTTCCTTTTCCTTTGGTGTGATTGTCATGTACTTGACAGCCGGATTTCCCTGTAAAACAGAAGTATGAGAAAGTCCGATATTCAGATAGTTTCCTCTGTCTGCAATGCTGATACTGACAGTAATTGCACTGCTGTTTTCTCTGTGTCTTGCAGCAACATTAAATTTAGATTCATGATACTGTCCGCCTTTCTGGCTGAAATAGGAAGGTTTGGTCTGCATCTGAGCTGTCAGTTTTGTCAGATTGTCAACAAAAGGTGTCATTATATCAGGATTGACAGCATTTTTAATTGCGGCATCACCGTTTTTGATAATTTCTTTGGTTTCCTGAGATAGAAAATAGTTTGTTTTTTTTGCACCTAAATCGTTCATCAGCATTTGCTTTGCTTCCGGATTCAGTATATTCTTTTCATCTGTAATTCTGGTAAGTTCAAAATCCTGATTCAGATTCAAAAATACCATTCCTGCATTTGTTTTCAATGAAAGAGCCAGTCCACTGCCGCTATATTGACTTGGGATTACTTCAAGCATGGATTTGTTTTGTGGCGGTATTCCAAGTTTATCTGCTATCTGGTTTCCAAGTTCCATTGCTTTCAGAACAAGCGGAGCATTTCTGTCCAGCCCTGTTCTGACAGAAACAGAAAAAGCATTGCTTTGCTGCTGAAAGGCATTCATGCTGTAATTTCCGTTTCTCTGCTGATTCTGCGAATATCCGTTCTGCTGATTTCCATTTTGCTGATATGGAGCTTGATTTTGCTGATAATTCTGCTGTGACTGATAAGATTGTGGCTGATTCTGCTGTTTTCCGGAAATCTGATTTAAAATACTGCTGATTTGTGCATCTGGTGTTTTGTCGGACAGAAATCCTCTTACGTCCTGTGGATTCCCTGATAAACTGTTAGCTTTCAGATTGATATAATACTTTTTCTGATTGCTTGAAAATTCAAGTGAAAGATTTCCACTGTTAGGATTATGTTTTATCCAGACAGCATCTTTCGGTGAAATTCTTCCTGCCTGTTCCAGTTCTGCACCGAGCATATCTGCAAAGGCTTGCACATTGGAAAGTTTTACACTATCATAACCGTCCGGAACTGCCTTGCCGTAATTATCTTTTTTTACTACTCTCGCATGGCTCATAAAAATTCTCCTTTATCTTGAAACTTTTGTCTGCTTTTGCGTATTTTCCATTGGAATGAGCATTTGTTCTTCTATTTCATGATAACGTTCCTGATACAACTGGTGATTCCATACAGCAGAACATTCGATATGTGTTCCTCTGAAATTGGAAATGCTGAGTTCTGCAAGAAATTTTGCCTGATTTTGTATATCCAGCGGATATTTTTCATAGGCAAAAGACCAGTCTGTAATTTTCACGCTTTTCTGTTCCGCATCAGTCAGCTTAAAACTTTTCCAGCTTTCATTTCCTGCAAGTGTCCGTGCATTGCTGAGTGTTCCTTCCAGCATGACAGGGGGAAGCTTGAAGCCTGTTCCAAACGGTTCTAACATTTGTAAATCTTTTACGGTTTCCGGATGCAGCATTTCGGCAACAGACAGTTTCAGAACGGTCAGTTCATTTTCTGTTCTTGTCATTTCCTGTTCATGTGCCTTGATTGCATTTATCAGCAATTCAGCATCATTCAGTCCTGAAATGCCGATTGCATCTGTATGACCGCCATATTGGATTTGCAGTCCTTCTGCTTCCGGAGATGCAGTCACATTATCTATAAATTCTTTCAGGCTGCTTTGTCCTGCTGCGTTTCTTCCGCTTCCTGAAAAAGTCTGTGTATCATCATGCCATGACAGGCAGATAATTGCCTTGTCCGTTGCTTCTGCCAGCTTTCCTGCTACCAGTCCACAGAAAGCAGAAGGAATATTGTCTGCAATATAGACAGCAATTTTGTTGTCAGAAAAGCGTTCCTGCTGTAAAAAGACATGGTATCTTTCGTCCTGAATTTCTTTTACCATTTCTTTTCTCTGCTGATTCAAAGCAAGCAGTTCGTCTATTTTTCCGGTATCTGTTCCGGTCAGTGCCTGATACATCAGCATTGCACCATTTTCCTGAATCACACTGCTCATGCGTGATGCACTGTTGATAAACGAGCCTGTATTGAATGCAATGTCTTTGGCTGTTGTATTTTCGTTCAGTACGCCTGTCTGTTCCAGAACATAGTACAGTGTTTCATCTATATTGCTTCTGTCTGCATGGTGAATGACATCAAGCCCCTGCTGAATGATAAAGCGGTTCTGTGAAAATTCGTCTGCTACGTTTACCATGTCTGTGATTGTGCCGATACAGGCAACTGCCTGTATTGTATTCTGCAGTTTCTGTTCGGACAATGCAGGATATTTTTCTGCAAGTTCCGTGTAAATGCGATAGGCAAGCCCTGTGGCACAATAATCAGCATTTAAGGAATCATCTTCATTGACACAATGCGGATTCAGCAGAGTGGCATCAAACATAAACCGATTTCTGTCTAATTCTCTGTTTATCAGATGATGGTCTATCACAAACGTATTCCTGCCAAATTTTTCTCTGATACTGTCCAGTTCATTGCTTCCCATATCCAGAATAATATATTGTGTATCAGGATTCGGAACAACAAAGGAAGGCACACCATACGCACCTCTGCGGTCATTGCAGACAACATCTACCTGCAAGTCCGGATTGATGCCCTGTAATGTTTTCTGCATAATATAAGCAGAACAGATACCGTCTGCATCATAGTCTGTCAGAATTGCCACACTGCCGGAATTTCCGGCAGCATCAGCAATCCTTTCTGCTGTGTCCTCAATTTTCATGCGGACAGCAAATGCTTCAATATCTGTTGTTTTTGCTTTTTCGTTCAGTTGTTCTGTTTTCTGATACAATTCTTCCAGTGTAACTTCTTTCATTTCATCAACTCATTTCAGGATATTCAGTCGTTTTCTTTTCAGGTTCTTCGGCTGTCTTGTAGTTTTCTGAAAGGTATTTATCTGCCACATTTTCAATTGCTTTCAGTGCATCTTCTGTATATGTGCGTTTCGTTATGATTCCATCAAGCTCTTCTGTTGCTGCACTGCGAGGGTCTTGAATTACGTTCTGCATTTCTTCAAGAATTGTTTCCAGCATTTCAGCGTTTACAGGTTTTAAAGACTGATACAGTCCAGAGTAATTTTCCTGCAGATAATACCCTGCTTTTCCTATTTCTCTGCCTGTAAAATCATTTGAACTGCTTGCAGCTGCCAGCATGATTTTTGCACCTTCCATGATGTATTCTTTCAGTTTTGCATATCTTTCAGTGGTAATTTCTGTACGGTCATCTTCATTTTGTACAGGTTCTTGCTGCTGTACAGGCTGTTCTGCATCAATCTGCATTTCAACAGGCGGTTCAGGAACAGCAACTGTTTGTTCATGAACAGATTCAGATGCTTTTTCAACAGTCGGCACAGGTTTTTCAATGATAAATCCTTCCTGCTTCATAAATTCATTCAAAATACTGCTGCGAACTTTCGGAATTGTCATATCATACATTTTTCCTTTTTCAAAAATATAAGGAATTGTGTTATCATTGTCAATTTGAACAGACTTCATTTTGTGTTCTTCTGCAAATTCTTCTACCTTATTGAAAATAGAGACATTAAACGCATATTCGCCCCATCCGCTTGCTGCCATCTGATAATCCATTTCGTCCTTTGAAATTTCAGGAGAATTCATTTTAATTTCCATCATAGCTTTTGCATATTGTGCTGAAAGTTCATCAGGAACAAGCACAGGTGCTTCTGGTACAGGCGATTCAAATGCAGAATAGTTTTCAAATTCATTTCTGTCAAGTATATTTCTTGTATGAACAGATAAGATATTGAAGCCTATTTCACTTCTTGTATATTCATTTGCAAAACGGTTTGCCAGTTCTTCAATCGGCACATTTTCATGAATACGCATCAGAAAATCTGCAACATTTTTTCCAAATGCAGTATTTTCAATCGGTTCTCCCATTTCCTTTGCCATTACAGCATTCTGAAATTCATCATAAAGTCTGTTGAAAATCAGATTCAGATTTGCCAGTTCCTGAGAAGAAAAATCCGGATTCAGCGGAACGTTCCTGAATTCATTCCAGAAATTGTCCAGCGTTTCATTTGCTTTCAGTGAAATATCGCTGATATTGGCATTTATCTGATAGATTCCGTTTTCTTCATGAATAAATCCTTCTTTTTCCATTGTTTCCAGCATTTTTCTTTCCATTTCTGTAACTGGTGCTTCTGTAATCAGTCTGTGTTCTGCGATTGCATTTACTAAATGCCAGTAAACGTTACTGCACTGGACTTCATCTAATACAGGAGAAGAGAAAGACATTTCATTCTCATAGTTGATTTCTTCTTCCGTGGGGAACATTGCTTCTTCAGGAATAAAGCCGTCATAGTCTTCCGGATATATAATGTTGTTATAATGCTCATTATTCAGAAGATTCTGCTCCGTAATGATTTCTGCCAGAATACTTGTGCCTGTTTCCAGATTGGATTTTTGTTTGCCGTTGTTTGGTGTGCTGACAATTTCTGCATACGCAGTTGCAAACGCTCTTTCAATTGTCTCTGTTGTTATCTGATGCGGTTTATTGTTTTCAGAGAACTGCTGAAATGCAAGATGCACCATTGTTCTGGTTTCTTCCATATTCAGTCCGTCTTGCTGGAAAGGGTGAAAATACTTTTTTGTCTGGTTGATGCTTTTTCCAATGCTTTCAGCCAAATCCTGCTTGGAATCATCAGGCATAGCACGGAGTTCTTTATAATATCCGTCAATTTCACCGTCAGAACTGGTTGTCAGGGCTTCTGTCTGATGAATCACAGCCTGTATGCCTTCCATTGCCTTGTCAAAAGATTCATTTCCAATTTTCTGTCGAAGTACTTCTTCTGTATAGTCAATATTGAATTCTTTTACTCTGCTTGCTCTGGATAAGGCAAACTCACCGTTTGTTACCTGAAATACAGGCGTTTTGAATCTTTCAGACTGTAACAACTGCTTTTCTTCATCTGTCAGTTGTTCTCTTGCCTGCCCTTCAAGATTCTGCAATGCAGCAATTTCACGGTTGACTTCTCGCATAGCATCTTGAACAATTGCACTCAGCTTCTGAAAACTTTCGTTGTTTGCAATTACACTGTCAATCACACCGCCTGTCGTACTGATAATTGCAGAATCACCGTTTTTGTCTACAAAATTATAGCCAACGTGTTTTCCGTCAGGTGTAAAAGTCAGTGCGTATTTTTCCTGACTTCCATATAAAGAAAGTTCAAGATTGATTCCGTTTTGGTTTTCAGTTGATTTCATCCAAATTTCTTCATTATCAAACAATTTTGATTGCAAATTTTTAATTCTTTGTAATAAAGCTTCTGATTGAGGACGAATTTTAGTGTTTCTTTCAAGGCTATTCGGAAGGTCTTCGCCATGATATGCACAAAGGACTGCATTCACCTCAGAAACATTCAGAAGTTCATTGACTTTTTCTGTAAGAGAATGCGGAACATCAAACGTGCATTCATTCTTGATTTTTCCGTTTTCTTCAGTACGGTTAATTGTGAATATCGGTTTGGATTCTTCTTCTGCTGACTGCTGATAATATCCTGTCAGGGAAGTAGGAGTAGCAAGCAATGTCAGTTTGCTTCCGTCTTCCTTTTCACAGAAAAATGCTTTCTGGTTTGCATCATATTGAAATGTATAGCCGTCATGTACAATCGGACTTTCTGTTGCTGCTTTTACCACATCACTCATTCTCTGCAATGTTTCAGCTTTGATTTCTGCTGCCGTTTTGTTGCTGCCATAACACATTTCATAAGCTTTTTTCGCACTTTCTGCAAACGTTTTTCCGCTGACAGAGGTTTCACTGCCCCATGCAAGCCGTTCTTTCTCACTGTCTTCCAACTGCACGAATTTGAAGAAATTTCCTTCTCGTACCATTTCATATGCAAACATATTGGAATCTGAACCAGCAGCAAGAACAGCTCTCATTTTGCCTGTTTCTTTATCCTTTACAGCAAATGCCTGATAATTGAGCTGATAGTCTTTCGGAATCGTTGCATCCAGAGCTTCTTCAATCTGATTTGTTCTCAGAACGAACGTTTCACTGAATGTATCATAGATGTCATCAATATTCTTATGCACATCTTCCAAGAATTTATCGACATTATCCGGAGAAAAGTCTGCAATTCTGTCATTCAGTCTACTCAGACAGTCAATCATTGCTGTCATGCGTTCATCAGACATATCGCTGTTGTTTTGCACAACGTTTTCAAGGTTTTCCAGTTCTTCCTGCAATACGCCAAGCTTTCTTGCAAGTGATTTATTATCTGTTATGATTTTTGAAATTTTTTTCATTGTATTCTTGATACTTGAAAAGAATTTCTTCATCAATTCCTTCAATACTTCTGATGTTCCGAGAGCAGCGTTCCCTGCTGTCTGAAAAAAACCGTCTTTCTGAATGCTTTTCCATAAAGCAGTATTGGACTTTTCCAGTTTTTCTCCGAATTCTTTTAAGCGTTCCTTATTCTGTTCGCCTTTTTCTTTCAGACGTTCCCAGTATGTCGGTTCTGTGCTGGGAGTAGCGGTATTCTCTGCCATTACTTCATCTTCCTTTCCTGAATATATCGTTTTTCTTCAAAAAACGGCTGTAATGCATTGTACCATTCTTGCTTTTCAAATGGTTTCCGTTCGGCAATCTGCTGTTTCAGTTCTTCTTTTTCATAAAATACTCCGCACACATTGAATCTGCCGTTTCTGCATACATGAATCCGGAGTGTCTGATTGTTTCCTTTCCAAATCAAATCACTGCCTTCATAATGCAGAAATATGATTGTGCCTGTCTGTCGGTGCAGAAAATATTTCATTTCCTTGAAAGAACGATAAACCTCTTCCGGTTCAGGTTTTTCCTTTGCCAGATGATAAAAGAATGCTGTTTTTTCATTGCTGAAATTATCTGTTTCTTTCAGAACATTTTTCTGATAAAAAGCAATAATATTATCTGTCATTTTATAAGACTGTTCATGACTGACAGCTTCCTTCAATAATACTTCTGCATCTTTTTTTCCGGAAATCAGATAAATGCTGTTTCTGCTTTCATTTCTGCCTTTCCGGTAAATGTTTTTCTGCAGATTCATGACAAACTGCTGATAAATCACAGGTTTTTCACGCTGTATGGAAATCCATTGGTTATCAAATAAATTTCGTTTCAGAATAATCCAGTTTCCATAAAGCAGATACCAGCAGGGTCTGCCGTTCTCACGGACTTCAAAAATGCTTTGGAACAGTATTCGTTCTGCATTTGTGGGCTGATATTCGCCATTCTGAAAACGAATTTTCTGTTTCAGGATTTCAGAGGAAGAATCAATTTCTGCTTTTGTGAAATACAGCAGTCTGTCGTATTCTCCGTTCGGCTGAATTGCCGTGCCGAAATATTCTTCTGCTGTCTGAATTCCTGTTTTTGACAGGCATTGTCTGAAAAACACACTTGTCTTTTTCAGCTTTTCCATTTGTTCCTTGCCTGATAAACTCTTTTTTTCAGAAGAACTGCAAATTGTTCCTCTGCTGTCTGCCATATAATATTTCATGATGCAGTTTTATTCTCCTGATAAATATTTTGTCTTATCTGCATTTTTTCCAGTTCTGTCTGCAGTTCTCCGCATTGCTGATTCAGGTCTTGCAGTTTTATTTCACCATTTTGGATTCTGGTGTCCAGTTTCCGGATTGCAGTCTGAAATGACCCTTCGCTTCCGGATAAATAATGATATGCCTTGATTTCAAGTTTCTGCTGCCTGTCAGGAGCAATCGTTTCTCCTGTATTGCTTAACATCTCCATTTCCTGATATAAAAAGCTGACTTCTGCTTCATAATCCGGATTGTCCTGCATTTGTTTCAGAATGGCTGTTATCTGTTGAAATTCTTTGATTGCATTTTCATAAGCCTTCTGTGTTTCTTTTGCCTTAAAAAGAATTTCCTGTATGCTTTCCGGTGTGACTTCCGGCATTTCAGAACGTCCGAACTGCACTTTAACAGGCTTTTCTTTTCCGTAATCGTCCAGTGACGGAATGATAACTGCATTTTCAAGAAAATTTCTGACATCATTTTCATTCAGCAAGCCTGCAGTTGCCATTGCATTCAGAAGAATCTGCTGATTTTCCGTGACTGTATGATTGTCTCTGCTCTGAAAACAATAAGCAGAAAATCCTGAAAATTCTGTTTTGCTTTCACGAATTGCCTGCGGTGACATTTCTAACTGCAGTTTTACACCGTTGTCTGTCAGAGAAATACCGGAATGATAATGTTCCTGATAAAAGATGTTCGGAAAACTCGGAAAAGTCTGTTCGTTGAATTTGCTGTATGTGTCGGTATGATATTCCAGCATCAGTTCTGAAACTGCCTGTGCTGTCTCTCTCATATGATTGACAGCTATCTGTACATTAGGATTATTGTGCATCTTTTCTCTTGTCTTAGCAGAAATTCTGTATTCAGGAATTTCTTTTCCCACTTTTTCCGCTTCTTCTTCCGGCACTGCTGTACTGATAACAGGCTTCTGATACTGATATTCTTTTTCTTTGGGAAACAAATCTTTTTCCCTTCTGAACCAGCGTTCATAAATCTCTGCAAGATAACTGTCAGCCGTTTTTTTCAGTCCTTCATCAATGCCTTTGACGGAACAAAGATAAGAATTCCAGTCTTTCTTTCCTTCAGGCGGTATCAGGCGGTTTCTGTCAGGAATCTGATACTGTTCCTGCAATGCCTGAAACATTGCGTGTCCTGCCCTGTCATTATCCGCACATACAAAAATGTTATGCGGTTTGGTGTGATACCCTTCAATTGCTGCCATTGCACCGTCAATGTTATTTGCTCCCTGTGTGGAAATCAGCCTGATATTGTTCAGCTTCTGTGCATACATTTCCATGTAGGAAAGTGCATCTATTGCTGCTTCAAAAATCAGTACCTTTGCATTTTCATCACATTTTCCGCACTGAAATTCCACAAAACTGGTTTTACTTGGCGAACCTGTTTCTACAATGGATTTTTTGCCTGTTTCATGATACAGTGGTCTTGCATCCATTCCGACAATCTCACCGCTGCTGTTCTGCATGGGAAATCCCATTTTCTTTTCTTTCAGATAAGTATTGCCGTTGCTGTTCTCACCCTGATAGAAGTATGTCATAATCTTTCCCTGCTTCATCAGATTCTGTATCATATCCTGTTTCAGTCCACGAATCTGTGTCAGATAAGCAAAAGTTTCCACTTGCTTTTCAGGAAGTACTTTTTCCATTGAAAACGGAACTGTCGGTTCTTCATGAAATGTTCTGTGAAATTCCTGTGACTTTGCGTAAAGCAGATTTCTTTTTTCTGTTTCTTCCGGTGTGACAGAAAGTGCAGTTTCCCATCTCTTCTGCAGAGCAGTCGGTGCAGAATCAGGAATGTTACCTTGCTGAAGCTGATAAAGGGCATGAGTAACAAACCCTTTTTCTTCATTCAGCCATTTGTCAAAAGCCATTGGTGCAATAAATTTCTCATAATGTTCTTTTGCTGCATCAATTGGCACAAGGGAAAGAATTCTTTCCAGTTTCCTGTCCGGTTCGATTCCAATCTGTTCAAAGTACCTGTCAAAAACCGAACCCTGTCCGATTCCTGACGGACGGAAATCATAATACAGACCACTGGAAACGTTGACACTGACTGCACCGTTTCCTTTCTGGGAATGGTATCGCAGCATTCCCTTACTGTCCACACCTCTTTTGTCTCTTGTCAGACCATAAGCAGTCATAACGGTATCAGTAAGGGATTCTGCATTGGACGGACTGAACGCAATGCTTTTCAATGCTTCAAAAGAAATATCTTTTTGAGTTTCAAATTCCTGTTTCGCTTTCTGATATTCTTCATCTGACATCTTTGCCACGTTCATTCACTCCTTAATAATCTGTCTTGCTTGGCTTTGGCGGTGCATATTCAGTTTCTTTCTGAACTCCGCCCATTATTACATCTTCATGAAGATTCAGCCGTTCTTCATGGTCTAAAACAACATTGGTTACTTTATCAACCGTTTCTCTTGTCGCTTTTGTTTCTTCCAGCACATTTTTCAGTGTGCTTCTTGTATCGCTGATTCTGCTTTCTTCTTCTCCAAGTGCATTTACTACCTCTCTCAATGCCTTGTCTGTTGCAGTACGTTTTTCAGTAAGTGTTTTCACGCTGCTATGAATAGAAGAAATGAGACTGTCATGATGTTCCAGTTTAGCTTCAATTGTTTTTCTGGATGCCTTAAGTTCTTCAATAGAACTTCTGTGTTCTGCAACTTCCGCTTTGGTTTCTTTTGCCATCTGTGCAGTTTCTTCAAGAGCAGCCTTTGTTTCTTTGCCTTCCATATCCACACTGACAATCTTTTGGGTCATGTCTGAAACAGACTGTGTGGTATGTTCCAAAGCTCCTGTCAGACTGGACATATCCTGCCGGATTTCACTGTCACTCTTATGCAGTTCAATGGTTTCGCCCAGCAACTGTGTCAGGCTGACAGCAAGTTCATGCGTGTCATTGGAAGTGCCTTTGACTTCTGCAAGTACCTGTTCTGTCTTCTGATTTGCACTCTGCTGATTCTGATTGATTTCAGCAGACTGCTGTAACTGCTGTTTTTGAATACTGATTGTCTGGCTGCCCTGCTGAATCTGCTGTACACCATTTTCAACTGTTTTCTGCAGAAGGTTGTTTGCCTGCATCTGATTCTGGAGATTACTGTTCCCCATTTTTATATAGATGTCCTGAAATTGATTCATTCTGTTTTCCAGCTCAGAGGTTTTCTTCGCCAAAGCATTGATTCCCTGAGTTGTTGCAAGGCTGTTGTTGGCAATGACAGTAAGAAGCTGAAGCATCTGGTCGAACTTTCCGCTGTCAATACCGACAGACGGTTGTGGAAATAAACTCTGCATAGCTGCCTGCTGTTGCTGAAACTGCTGCTGTAACTGTTGTGTCTGTGCCTGATACTCTCCTACAAGAGAACTTGACTGCTGTAAAAAATCAGCAGAATTCTGCATAGGCGGTACTTCCGGTGCAGGATTTATCATCTGTGGATTCTCTGCCTGCGGTATTGTCTGTTTTTCAGGAAGAATTTCTTTCTGTTCTGGAACTAACGGAATATCCGGTATTTCTTTTTTAGGAACATCATCTGTTTTGGGTTCTGTTATTTCCGGTTCTGAATTGAAAAAACTCGGCTGTTCTATGATGTCTTCCTGATAGGCTGGTTCTGCTGTCTGTACCGGAACTGCTTCCTGTTCTTCCTGTTTCTGCTTTTCAAATTCTGAAATACGCACTTCTCTTGCTTCACATTCATGTTCATGAATGTTTTTCGCAAGAAAAGAAACAAATTTTTCCGTGTTTCTGCTGCCTGTTATGTCTCTGCCCCATTTTTCTGCAAAAGTTGCCAATTTGAAATTCGGAAATTTTTCAGGCACTTTTCTGTCTGGAAACAGGCTGTTTTCTTGAGCATATTCCGGAAGTCTGGATGCTGCAAGTGAATATTCCTTGATAACCTGATTAAAGTCAATCGCTTTGTCAATTTCAGGAAATGTTTTGCGGAATGCAGAAGCTGTTTTTTCATCTGTCACTTCTTTTTCAAACAGTTTTAAAGCCTGTACTCCCTGTGGAAATGCTGTTACAACAGGATATTCTTCCAGCGGTCTTTCTTCCAAGTAGCTTAAAAGACCCCGTACAGCACCTTCTTGGGTGTAAAACTGGGCATTATTGTTGTTTTTTCCTTCACGCCATAATGCAAGATATTCTTCACGGTTTAATCCGCCATGCTGAAACGTATCAAATTTTCCAATATCTGCCTGCTGTATTGCTTCCTGTAATGCCCTTTCATCAGCTTTCACCCGAAACGCTGCACTGCCATGTGCTTTCAATTCTCCGTTTTCTGTCACTTCCCATGTGGAAATAGAAACCTGCATTGGAAATCCGCCCTGTTTCAGCTTTCTGTCTTCCTGAGAATCTAATTCCGTGATGCCTTTCGCTCCAAATCCGGTTGTCCCTACATGGATTACTGTAAATCCCTTATTGGGAACTAATTCTGCATCACCGTTTGATTCTCCTTCCTTCTCCATCATATAAGTGCCGTTTGCTACCTGACAAAACAAATTGTAAGCACAATCTCCGCCATTCAGTACCGCTTCTTCATTCATCTTGTTCGGCATCTTGCTGTATTTTGAAAGTTTGCCTTCCATATCTGCGTTTGCGTATTCTTCCTTCCCTTTGACAGACATTGCTTCTTTTCTTTCTGCATCTGCTCTGTCTGAATATTCATTATATTCTTTGATTTGCTGTTCCATTTCAGGAGTGAAAAATGCAATAGACGGCTTTGCAGCAGATTCTTGTTTTGCCGGAGCAGGAGTTTCTTCTAATGTTTCCTGCTGAACAGATGCAAAAATGTCTGTTAAATCAGGCTGAATGTCAGGTTGAATGTTTGATTTTTCTGCTGTAAGTTCCATGACAGATTCACTGCAGCGTTCTATCATTTCCTGAAACAAAGCAATTTTTCCTTTTGAAGTATTGTCGGGCTTGTTTTCGTCAGAATGCAGAAATTTATGCAGTGCATTTGTAGACTTATAGCCTTTCCCACCATTTTCTTTCAAAAAATCTCCGGTTATTTCTGTACCGTCCAGAATTTCAATATGGTTATCTTCAAAAGTTGCAATGCTTTCTCCTGTTTGTTTCAGATAGTCATTGCATTTTGAATTGACACTGATAAACAGAATTTCATTGAACTCATTGCCTGTTTCCGGAAGTTCTATATTCAGAAAATCAAAAAAATCTTTAGCAAATGCTTCCGGAGTAACCGCCTGTGCAGAATATTCTTCTTTTTCCACCTTGTATTTAGCAAAATCAAATTTTTCTGTTGCTTTATTGGAAGCCTTTATCATGCTTTCAAAATGACTGGCTGGCTGATACTGATTTTCTGCTTTCTGATACTGAAAAATCTGCATCTCAAAATGAAGCAGTTCGTCTTCTGATGTTTCTGGTACGATTATTGCATACGGTTTATGGTCTGCCAATGTCTGTTTCAGCAGTTCCATTTCTTTTCCCATTTTACTCACTCCTTAATGTGTTATCTCAGCTTGTTCTTTCTGTATTTCTGCTTCTGGTTCATCATACAGATTTTCTATGCAGAAATGGTCTGTCTTTTCAGAAACAAATCCAATTCGTTCTCTCTTTGTATGATAGTCATTCACCAGACGGCTGACAAATGGCGGAACATGGTTCATGTGTTCTTCACGCAGAAACACAACATTCATATAATCTTTTCCTGCATAACATTCAATCAGTCCGAGATGCTTGCCAAGCCCTGATTTCTTTTTCTTTGCCATGCCTTCTTCCAGCTGCTTCTGCCACCAGAAATCGTTCTGATGTTCTGCAAACAGCACTGTCAGTGTTCCGCTTTCCAAGTCATTCACTTTGTACTGAATGGAATTATGTTTGATACTGTAAAAAATGCTTTCCAGTACACCTTCTTCTGCTTCTTTCCAGAGCCTGTTTCTTTCACTCTGAAACAAACGAAACAATCCGTTTTTCGGATTCATGTTTCTTTCTGTCATTCAGCTTTCCTTCCTTTCTTTCAAATTAAAACAGGGCATCTCTACTCCATCATAGAAATGCCCTGATAATTTCATTATCATTCAAATACGGACTTTCCTGATAAAATAGGTTCTACCGCTTATATACTGTTTTATATTTATATTATATCACAAAACTGATATATTTGTCAATCGTTCTGATTATATTTTTTTCAAAAAATGCCGGTTTAGAACGCAGACAGACACCCTGACTGATTTTTTATCGTTTATTTTGATTATCAGATTTTCTGAAAAACGCACGATACAGCATACCATGCGTTTGAAAGTTTATCTGGAAATTTCAGAAGCTCTTTCTTCTCTTTTTCCTTGTTCTATTTTTTCGAGCAGGAATTCAAGAGAACGGCTTACAAATGGTATTGATTCAGGCACAATTTCCATTACTTTATTATGAAATGCAACATTTTCTGCATAGGATAAACGTGCAGGTTCAGCTACTATAAGTTTTTTGTTGTCATCAACAACACAAACATCAATGCATTTTAAATCACCAGTAGTGAAAAAATCAGCTTCTGTAATAATATATGCACCTTCCTGATGCAATTCTTCCTCTGAGATATGAGTTCTGTCTACTAACTCTTTCTCGATTTCTTCATCTTTTATCATCAGACAAACATGAAATTGAATTTCGCTTACTTTTTCCGTATTAAGAAGGTCTATATCCATATGAGGTATAATATAGCTGTTGTTATTCTTCAGATATTCTTCTATGCTTTTAAAAGGTCTTTTTTCATTGTATGCTCTTGTGATTAGACTTTCATATCTTTTCTCAGTCATAGATATTTCCTACCTTTCCATATCACTGTAATTTCTCTTAGTTTCTTCAGTAATTCCTACTTCTGCTTCCAGTGTAGAAACATTTCCTTCTTCCAGATGTACTACCGGAGAAACTTTGCTGGGGTCATTTGTGGTCTCCATTGCAACTTCATGATGAATTTCATTGCCGTTTTCCACATTGTAATCCACAGCAACCTGTTTCATATCGCCTGCATTCAGTGTTCTTGACGTATTCTGAATATAGCCGTCACTGCTTTCCGTAATGGTAACAGGCTGTTCCTGCTCCTGTTTTTCTGCCTGCTGTTCCGGTGTTTCTTCACGTTCCAGTTTCAGAAGTTTCCCTTCTTCTTTCATGTCACTGAAAGCCATGCCTGTCTGCATAGTAATTGGAAGTTCACTGTCCTTTTCAATACCAAAATTCTGCATCAGCAAATCTGTTTTTTCAACTGCCTGCTGTACTTCCTTTACTGTATACTCAGGCTGTTCTGTGGTCTGCACCGCTTCTTTCAGCTCTGCACTCTGCATAGCATTTTCCGGTATTTTCTGAATCAGCAGAAGGTCTTCACTGCGTTCTTCTGCACTCCGGTCAGAGATTTTTTCCTGCATTAAAAACTTTTCAAAATCTTCGCTTCGGTTATCAGACAAAGTATTCAGCAGCTTTCCGTATTCTTCTGGCGGAAGCATACTGTGAATTTCCATTTCGTCTTTTCCCATTGTCATTTCCGCTGTCTGTGAAACAAATGCAAGAGAATCAGAAACTTCTGTATAAAATTCCCTGATTTCTTTCTGTTCTTTCAGAAGCTGACGGTCTTTCTCTGACATCTGCTCAAAGTCAATCCGGTAAATTTCCTGCTGAAGCTGTTTGTAATGCTCTTCCAGTTGATTCATTGTTATTGCTTCAAATTGCTGTTCCATTTTTTCACCCTTTCTAAGCTGTCAGTTCCGGTTCTTCTTTCTGCTGTGTTATCTGATTCTGTTCCAGTCCAAGTTCCTTTACAGCAGCCTGATACAGCTTTTCGCCTATATCCTGCCCCATAAGAGAAGTTTTTTCCATGTCCAGAATCATTGCATCTTTTTCATAATTTTCTGAATTCAGAGAAACAATGAATGCCATTGTTTCCTTGTTTGATTCATTCAGAACATCATAGTCCAGAACATTTCCGTCTTCTGTAATTTTTCTGAACGGAAACTCACATTTTTCAGTTTCTGCATTTTTTACATCTGTATACAGTTCCGTAGCGTTCATGAATACACCATTGTCCATCATAAACCTCGGTGAATCTGCCTGCTGACTTTCTTTCAACTTCCGGTAATACGCAAATTCATTTGCCATCTTCATCACCTTCTGCAACGCAAAAAACAGGCATTGCATAGAGCAATACCTGTGAATAGCCTATATTGATTCACTACGGATTTTCCATGCTTATGGTTCTACCGTCTATTTTTTTATTTATTCCTTTTTATTATATCACATTTTTGCAATCATGTCAAGTAGCTTTTTATATTTTTTTACAAAATATATTTTACAAAGCATCCGGTCAGAAAAACTACTGCAGTACATAGCCATGTAAATATAATGCTTTCCTTGCTTCCACTGACAAATTTTCCTAAATGCAGGTGCTTTACGCCAAACAAAAACGGTACACCGGACGGATTGAACATATCCAGAAACAGATGTGACAGACAGCCAACAAAAAATCCGCACCATGCAGGACAATACAAATAAGAAAGTACCAATCCTGCCAGATATACAGCAGGGTCATGCAGAATTCCCCTGTGTTTTGCTTCTGTTTTGCCGAACAGTTCACTGACTTGTCCTATCCATGTACTGACAGGAACAGCAAGTTTTCCCATATAGCTTGCCGGATTGTCTATATCAGGGAAAATTCCGCCAATTACTCCGCCCAGAATGAATAATGTCTGCATTTCGGAAGAACCCGAAATTTCAGGCAGATATTGATGAATGGTATGCAGATTCATTGCAATTGCTGTTCCTGCTGCTGTACCGAATACAAAATGACAATTTCCGTTCATATAATTTCCTTTCTGAAAAAAACGAAACCTTGCTTGCATATTTCAGCAGGCAAGGCTTGAAAGTGAGAAACAGGAAAAGAAAGTCTGGATTCTGACTACTCTCACAGAGAGAAGACAGACGGCAGAAGCAGAAAATTGCCGTCTGTCAGAAGAAAGAGAGAAAACTCTCAACATGGAAATGGAAATAACATGATAAATCATGTATTCCAGTTATTATTATATCATATTTTCTTCATTCTGTCAATAGTTTTTACAAAAAATCAGTTTGTATATTCTGCCTGTTTATGACTTTGCAAATCTTCTGCTGAAATACCTAAATCTGAAAAAGTTTTTGTCCGTTCTGCCATATTGCCGAGCTGTTCCAATGTAAAGCCCTGACGGAACTGCCGTGTTGCATACTGTATGCAGAAACTTTCCAAATTTGTACAGTGTTCCTGCTCGGCAGTAACAATTCTGCCGATACCTAATGATTCGTTCAGGTCTTTCAGGGCATCTCTGCTTTTCAGCCAGTCATTGGCAATATTCAATGTTCCTGTAAAAGAAGAGTGCGTTTTGTCCACTTCTCTGATACGGATATTTCCTAAATCTGTTCTGAAAATATTTGCATCAATCATGCATCTGTAAACTTTTGCCTGTTGTTCAGGCGAAATAGCAGGGTTTACCGTTTCGTTCAAAGCATTCAGGAAATCGTGAATTTCTGTTGTACTTGCAGAAGTACAGATGCCTTCCTGATTGAACTCAACATCAAGAATACTTTTGTCTGGGTTTATCTGAACTTGCTGACTGCCGTTTCCGAAACTGCTATCTGCGTAAAGATAGCAATGCTTTGTGCCGTCAGGCTGTTCTGTCATCAGTACAGATACCATGCTTGCACGGGAAACTGCTTTGATTCTTTCAGACATATCCGGAGTGTCAGGATTCAGATGCTTTACTGCAAGAATCAGCTCTTTCAGTCCGTTGCTGAAATTCTTGGAAACAGGCTGTCCTTTGTCTGTTATCATTCCAGAATCAAACTGGTGAAAGATATTCGCTGTGATAAGTTCCAGTTCCGCATTTTCTGTGTAATAAGGTCTTGGATTAGGCACAAAACATTTTGATAATTCTTCATGTGCCTGATTCATTCGTTTTGCAGTAAAAAAATCTCCTGCAAGCTGTCTCCCTGCATTTTCATAAAAACGCAGATAATTTGTAAACGTACTGCCGATTGCCATTTGCTGTGCAGTACGGTAAACGCTTGCTTCTGATACATGATACTGATTTTCTTCACTACGGAAACTTTTGCAAAGGCTGACAGCAGACTGTATTCCACGGTACAGTCCTTCTGCTCCCTGCTGTTCCATGCGTTCAATTCCATGTTCCTGTTTCAATGCTTCCGGATGAGCATGGATATAGTTGTATGCCCTTTTTGCACATTCTTGTAATTGTTCTTCTGAAACTTCCGTATCAGCCTGCATCAGTTCTTTCAGGCTGATTTCCAATATTTCCGGATTATTGTCTTCCAAAATTACTGCTACCATGCAATTAGCGATAGAACTTTTGTTCAAATCAGTTCACCGTCCTTTCAGGTATCATATTCAAGCGTTTTCTGCAAATCATGATGAATCTCAGAAAGCGTTTCAGGCAGGTCTGCCAGTTTTTCTGCTTCATACTGACTGAACAGGTCATCTGTATGCAGTACAATTACACCGTCTGTGACTTCTGCTTCCAGTGCAGTATTGTATCTTTCAGAAAAAGCTTCAGCAACTACTTCAACCGTATTGGCAATCATATCAGAAAGTGTATTGACATCATACATTGCCTGATTGCATATTTCCTCTGTATTCAAATCAAGATGTTCCAGACTGAGAATTTCACGGACAATTTCTGCATATGCATTTGCCTTGCCGTCAGAAACATTGAGAAAATCATCAGCAATCAGTCCGTTTCTTTCCATCTCTGCCTTGTCCTGCTCCGAAAGTGCAGAATATGTTCCGGCAGGGGTCTGAAATTCTGCTTCCTCTTCTTTTCCCTCGGTATAGATGATTTCTATATCCGTCACGCTGATGTCAAGCATTTCTGCCAGCTTTTCTGCTTGTTTATCAAGATTATCCATATTATCACTCCTGTTCTGCCTGTTTTTCCTCTCTTATCAGCTCTGCTGCTTCTTCCAGTCTATCGCCAAGCTCACCGATTGTTAAAATTATTGAACCAGAAAAGTCAATCAATTCATCATTGTCAGTAAACAGTTCTATGCTAACAGTTCCATCATTTTCTTCATAGATTTGAGGAACTCCCATGCCGTCCATTTCTTCTACAATTCTGCTGACAATATTTTCAATGGTATCTTTTAAAGTTTCGCCAAGAATCGGATTTTTTTCACTTTCTTCCAAAGTGTCCGCAGGAATATCCAGTTTTTCCAAAACAGGAGCAAGATTTTCCTGTACAGCAGTCAGAACAGCATTCTGTACATCTTCACCACTGAATATTTCTTCACCGCCTGCATACAGATGTGAATCGCTGCCGTTGGTATAGGAATCTGCCTGAATATCCAGACCATTTTTTTCAAATGCTTCATTCAGAATATTTTCAGCCTGATATAAATATTCAGCAATAATGGTATTGGTAATATTATTGTTTCCATTATTTTCTGTTCCGCTGTAATCAATTGATACCATATCATTGTAATCTGAAATATCCGTACCAACAGATTTTACAGCATCTTCGCAAATATCAATAATATTGCTGATGTCATCAGTGTAAATGCCGAGAAATGACAGATTTTCATTTTCTTGTTTCACTTCTTTCTGCATATCCAGTATAGAATCTATTGCTTTGTCCAGAAGTTCTTTTAATTCCTCATTCTCTGTCATATTCATTGCTTCTCTAAGCTTATCATACAGTTCTGAAAATTTGTAGCTGTCCATAATAATACTCCTTTCACTGTGTCAGTTCATCAGCAGTCTGCTGAAAATTCTGAATTTTATTTTTAATCGAACTGTTTTCTTTTTCCAGTTTGATTTCCACCCTTTCTATAATGCTGTCTTTCATATCCTGCGGAATATTTCTGACAGTATAGGTATCACCGTCTGCGGTTTCTCTGTCAAGCGTAACATTCAGCCGGACATTTTTGTCTTCATCAATTTCTGCATAGACATTTATCCAGCTTTCCGGTTCATTTTTCATTAACTGCTGATAAGTTTCAACACCATTATCATACAGTAATCCCGAATAATCCGCAAGCATTGCTTCTGCATATTCGCTCAATTCCAGTCTTGCTTCAATAGCAGGCTTGTTTTCTTCGTTCAGTATCAGGTCTGTTTCAAGAACATTTTTTAGCTGATTATCGTCCCAAAGAAGCTGAAATTGTGCATCTTCATGCGTAATATTATCCAGACTGATTTTTTCCGTTTCCGCATCTGTAACCAGTCTTGCTATTGCATAAGCACTGTCCAGTTCGTTTTCAAGATGATGTTTTTCAATAAAGTTTTTCCAGACTTCTCCTGTATCAAAGGCATCAGGAATTTCCTCACCTTCCTGCAGATGCAGTTTTCCTTCTGAAACAAGCTTTTCTGCACGTTCGGCTTCATCATTCATGAAATAATCTTCCAGATAAGAACTCTGGGAAAATCTTTCCATGATTCCGGCAGCATTATCAAAACGGTCTGCCTGAATGTTTCCCAAATTTGCTTCCTGAAAATCATGCAGACTAAATGTATTGTCCTCATTTTTCACAAGTCCGAATTCCATAATGTCAAGCACCTCTGCAAAGGCTGCTTCATGATTGAAATTATCTTTGTTCATGATAATTCTACCTCACTTTCTGATTTTTCGTATTCTCTATGATACTCAAATTCTCTCTGAACAGAAGAATTGTTTCGTTCCAGCACTTCGTCAGTCTTATCCAGAATTGCTGATGCAAAATCTTCTGACAGATTATCCAGAATGACTTCATTTTCACCGTTGTCTGTGACAGATAAAGAAACTTTTCTGTCTTCTGTGATATTGGCATAGACGTTAATCTGAAAATCCGTGCATTCTGCTGCTTCCATATCAGAAAAGCCGTTCTTTTCAAGCAGTCCTGTTTCTTTTGCAAGCATTTCTACTGCTTCATCTGTCAGTACAACATAAATATTCAGATACGGTTCTTCCTTGTCCTGCATTATCTGATAATCATAATCGTCAACTGAAACAATGTCCTTTTCACTAAGATTGATTTCTGACATTTTATTTACTCCCTTTCCTGCTGGTCTTTCTGGTACTCCGCAAATTCCTGCTGAATAGAAGAATTGCAGGCTTCCAGATGTTTTTCTGCTGCATCAATGACAGCATCTGCAAATTCCTGATTCACCTCAATCGGTACAGAAATTCTGTCTGTATCGGATTTCAGCGTAATTTCAGCAGAAACTTCAAGATTTTCAGAAATTGCTGCTGATACTTCAAACTCATATTCTGTGCCTGACGTTTCTTCAAGAGAAAAACAGCCTGTCTGTTCAAGAAGTCCTGTTTCTTTTGCAAGGCTTTCCAGTGCATTGTCCGTCATTTCTAATATCACTGCCATTTCAGGCTTTCCTGTATTTTCCATAATGACATCAGGTGAAATATCCAGAATACCGTCTGCATATTCATTCATAAAATTTAATCCTTTCTACATTTCTCTGCTGGCAGCTTTTCTTTGTTCTGCTCTTTGCTGCCTGATTATCTTTCGTTCTTCTTTCTGCAAATCTTCTTTCAGTTCAGAAAGCATAATCTGGAAATCATCTGTGTAGGCAACGAATTTGTCAAATCCTTTCATAACAGCATTTCCTTCAAATCCATACTGCAGATAGTATTCTGTTCCTTTCTGCTGATTCAGTGCATTCAGAACTGCTTCTTCCACATAATCCGGAACTTCATCAATGCTTTCACATCTGTCAAAGTCAGGATAGTATTCCAAATCAGGAAAACATTCACTTACCATATCCATCAGTCTGTCAAATTCTGCAAGAACTTCTGCATTATCCTCTTTCTGTACAGCGTGTTCTTCCTGATTGCCGCTGCTGTCAATTGTCAGGCTTGTCAGTTCTCTTTCCTCAGTCCATTCCTGATGATGAAGAAGTCCCTGTTCTTTCAGGCATTCTACCATATTGTCAATTGCCTGATTGATTCTTTTACGTTCTTCACCGACAGGATAGGCATATCTGATACTGCCGTTGATTTTTTCCGCTGTTCTTTCTGCATGACCGCAGAGATAATCATTCTGTTCGCCTTTTTCTTTCAGTTTGTCCTGAACATAGCAGGCAAACGCCCTTGCAAACATTTCCGTTCTGCTGTTCCAGTAACATTTGCTCTGATTTCCGGAATTTGAAAATTTGTTTCCAAGCCATTCGGCATCAGACAGAAATTTTGTTTTGCTGCCGTCAGGATTCCGTTCCATAGCATGAACCACTTCTGCGAACGGACTTTGCTTTGCTTTCTCACTTGTGGCAAATTTTGTTCCTGTCTGCATTTCTTTTGCAAGATAGGCATCAAGAGCGTGACCCCATTCATGACACAATGACCCAGCACCTTTCATTTTCGTCAGGTTAATGACATTTGCCATAGCTTCATAATGTGCCAGTGCGTTTCCGCTTCCTCTTGAACCAAATGCAATTGAAAGCTGTCCGCCAAGAGAAATGTCTTCGCTTTTCACAGAAAGTACTTTTGCCAAATCCTGAAACGCATCATAGCAGAAATTCAGATTGGTCTGCCGTTCCTGCTGATTTTCGTAATTGCCGAATTCACCGCCACGCAGTTTGAATACTTCCAGCATATCCGTTCCGGAAATTTCTGTTCCCTGACGATAATCTTCACCAATACGCTGAATGGATTCCAGATAGACAGGTTTCAGCTTTTCTTTGGAAGGCTTCTGTGTTTTTACTGTCAGTGTCTGCCTGCTTTCAATCGCACGGACTGCACATTCTTTCGCTTCTTCCAGTGTATCAAAATTGATGCCAGCCATTTCATGCGTTTTCCTGTCAAAAGCAAAAAACTTTCCAATCTGATAATTCTGAATATCATATTCAGGCTTTTTTTCATCAGTATAACATTCATGTTCAACATCTCTGAATGTTCTTTCTTCAAAAACGACAAGCAGTCCTCTTTCCGTTGTTCCGCTGACATTGTTTCCGTCATATCTTGCAAACAAAAAATCTCTGTCTGCCTGCTTTTCTGCTTCTGACATCAGAAACTGTTCATCTTCCATTCTGTTTATCATACATTGCCAATAATGTTGACTGTAAGCCTGATGATAATCTATAAGTGTCAGTGATGCAGGAACTAAATGTACTGCTGCCCTTGTCTTTTCATTCATGCCCTGACTGTAAACGGAATACGAAAGTCCTGCACGTTCCGCACGGTCTTCCATCAGAAGACAGTCATCTGTTGTCTGCAAATCCATGCATAAATCACGCATCAGACTGATTTGCTGAATGTATTCCTGCTGTCTCTGCAATGTCAGTTCTCTGCCAATTTCATTGATTTGTACAGTCAGTTCTGAAACTTCCTTCTTCGCTTCTTCTCCGATTGTACCGCCAATCTTTATACGTTTTTCTGCCTTATGGATTTTAGCTTCCAGATAGTCATACCTTGCATCAGTATAAAGTTTCGGAGAAGCAGGCAAAGAATTCCATACATTTTTGACAAACCAGCATACTTCTTTCGGTATACCGCTTTCATACATTTTCTGATAATTCGGCTTGGGAAACAGATTATCCTTTCTGATAAAGGCAGTGCGTTCCTGTGGTTTCCATGATTCTATATTACTGAAATCTATTGTTCCTTTTGCTCCGAACAAATCTTTCTTTGCACCACCTATTTTTTCGCCAAAATCTTCTATTTTCGGCATTCTGTATCACCTCAGTCTGTTCCTGATTCCTGAAACCACCATACTGTTTCGTCCGATTCTGTCAGTTTTACCTGAAAATGTCCGTCTGCTTTATAAATGTCAACGGCTTTTATATCAAAAATGATACTTTTGTTATGTGCCATTGCAAACTCACCTTCACGCTTCACTGCATTGAGAAATAATGTTCCTTTCAGAAAATCACTTTCTGCAATATCAGGAGCAGTAGTGGATTCTATATACATATTTTCAAATTTCTTTTCCATTACAGTTCTATCCCTTCCTGTTTTTTGACAGATTTCTCTGGCATTTCTTTTTCAGCAGTCCTTTGTCTTGCAAGATAAGCCTTTTCTATTCCGGATTTTTCCTGTACAGGTTTCTTGTTTTCTGATACACTCTTTGCATAACTGACAGCTTCATTACGGAGATAATTCGCTTCTTCACGGTTCAGCCGTACTGCTGCCAGTGTATGATGTATCATTCCGCTTTCTACAGATGTATTTGCTTTTGTGACAGAAGCTTCTCCTGAATTGGAAATTGTAAGAATAAACTTTCCCTTTGTCACTGCTCCACTTAAATCTGCATCAATTCTGGAATCAAGAATTTTTCTTGCTTCATCATTCGGTTCAAATTCAATCTCAACTCCATAGCTTGTCTGCTTTGCACTATCCTTGAAAAACTGTACATCTGAAAACAGCTTATCTGCTGTTTCATGTTCCTTTGCAGCAATATTCTCATTGATATAATCCGATACAGAACTTGGAATTGTTTTTTTCAGCGAATTTTCTTCCTGCTGATTCATAGTTACGCTCCATCCACGAATTGACATCTTGACTGATTCACCACCGAATGTATTTCTTGCTAATGTCAGTTCAACAGGTTTTTTTGTAAAGAAATGTTCCGCACGGAGCAGCAGCTTGCTTGCAGTATCAAGTGAGGTACGGTCAAGCAGTTCTTTAAACATCTGATTATCTACTTTTACAGGAAATTCAGCAGTAACAGTACCGCTCATTTGCTGATGAAACAAGGCATCTCCGCTTATTTTCAGCTTTTCAGCAATTTTTTCAGCAAAGCTCATAAAATCATCTCCTTTGCACGAAAAAACAGGTACACGGAAATCCCATGTACCTGTCATTATACATATCAACAGATTACGGACTTTCCTGATAAATAGGTTCTACCGCTTATATATTATTCTTTGATTATATTATATCACATATTTGTATTATTTGTCAATAGTTTTGATTATTTTTTTACTCATAAAAGAGGTTTTCTTTTGTTTCTTCAACAGGAATATTTTCTTCAAGCATTACTTCCAACTGATTAAGAGCGTAGTTCAGCAAAGTCGGATTCATGGAACTGTCTTTATCCAATTCTGCAAGATTTTCAAGCATTGTCAGCACATGGCATACAGTATCATCACTGAATTCACTTTCAGATGTTCCGCATTCTGTCAGAAAATCTTCGTAAGCTTCCTTCATTTGTTTCCAGTCAGTAGTTTCATTCGCTTTTCTGCTGTCTTCTGTATATAGTTCTATGCTGGCATAAATATCTATCAGCATATTGTCATAAGAATCTGTTCTTGCTGTCACCTTTTCCGGAACTGTTTCTTTCTGTTCCGTTTCTGCCGTTTCACTGACAATTGGCGTAGGAGCATTATGTTTTCCATAATTTTCGCTTTCAAAAGCATCAGCAAGTCTCTGAAAACTTCCTGTACTTGCAGCATGGCTTCCGCTTCTGTTGATTTCTGCAATAAAATCGAAATAGGAATACAATTCTTCTGCACCAGTCATGGAATTCAGCTTGGTTTTCTTAATTTCATAATTGTAGTTAGCACCGTTCTTCTTTTCAACAGGAAGTGTGCGTTCCATTCCGTCATACTGCAGTGTCAGTGACTGGTTTTCATGATAAATAACTGTCAATGTTTTTGGTTCTTCACCTTTTTCACGGCTAAATGTCATACTGCATGACATTCCTTCCTTTAACTGCTCACTTTCCAGCTTTGCAATAATTTGATGTGCCTTACCGTTTTCGGCTGTAATGTGATATACATGAAGATTATCAGGTGTATAGGCAAAAGCCTGTGCATTTGTCTTTTCTGTCAGTTCAGGAGCAAGTTCATAGGTCTTTTCGTTATGTTTCAGGATAAATTTGTCCTCTGCCTGAAATACCTGTAAATGCAGATTAGGAAAGTCAGGACGGTTTAATTCTGCAATCATGACTGCATTATCCGGTATTTCTATTCCTTTTGCATATTTGGAAAGCTGTTCAGCAGAAATAAAATTAGGCAATTCTGCTTTTTGCTGTTCTTTTTCTTTCGGAAGGACAGACAGCATTTTGCTGTAAATTCCGGTCATGGAAGAAGAAATGCCATGTGTTTCCTGTTCTGCAATATGTTCCATTCGCTGAAAGAATCCTTTTGCACCGCCTTTGGCTTCAATCTGTTTTGCAGTATATTTGTATGCCATATCATAGTTTTCCCTGACAGGCATATTTTTTTCTGCATTTTCTGTCTGAATGGTAACAGCAGAAGCGTTCCGGTAAATCAAGGTCAGATTTTGTTCTGTTCCGTCCTGTGCTGTAACAGGCATAGTGCAGGACATACCTTCCTTTATCTGTTCCGGCTTCAGTTCACTGACACTTTTGTCAATGTGCATTCTTTCACCTTTGGTTTTCAGATGATAAACGTGAACATCATCAGGTGTATAGGCGAATTGCCTTGCATTTTCATCAACTGTTGTCATGCGTGTAAATTCCGGTGCAATTTCACGGACTTTGCTTTCTTCCTGAAGATAAAAACGTCTGCCTGACTGGAAAATCTGCATATTCTTTTCAGCATCTTCTGCAATCAGTTCTGCATTTGCAGGCAGTTGTGCTGTTTTGTCATATCCTTTGAGGTCTTCTGCTTTTGGAAATTTCAGAAAATCCGGTCTTTTTTCTTTTTCTGCAATATCATTGATATATTTTTGCTTCAGAGTGCTGACAGCAGTATAGCTTTCAGGTGTATTCTGCTTTAAAGCAAGCTGAATCAGCTTTGCCATATCCTGCATCTGTTCTTCATTAAATCTTGTATCAATGGACTGCCGTACAAAGCATTCTCTGCCTGCATCTGCACTCTGCACAATCAAATGATGCAGAGGATTGATTTGTTCAGGTGTAAATCCATACTCTGCCATTCTGGTAATTTCCGAAACAATGGTATCTGCACGTTTCAAAGCATCATGCAGCTTGTCATAATCTTTCGTCAGCAGTACAACTGCATTGTCAACGGAATCTATCATTTCATACTGCACATTTTTCAGATAAGGTTCGCAGAATTTGAAATATTCTTTTTCCATGTTGGTGTACAGAGTTTCTTTTTCAGGCGGTGTCGGGTCTTCAAAAAGTTCGTCCATATCGAAAAAGGAAAGCTGCTCTCCGAATTCTTCTTTGGATTCTTCTTTTGGCTTATTGCTCTTCTGCCGTTTCTGGGTATTCTGCTGATTTTTAGAAGGTTCTTCTTCAAACAGGAAAAATTGCCCTTCTGCATCTGTCTTTTCCGGAATGTTTTCTTCTGCCTGTTTCTGCTCCGGTTTGTCAGGTGCAGGATTCTGAGTTTCTTCCTGTTTCGGCTTGTCAGATTCAGAAGAAGATTTCTGTTGTTCCGGCTTTTCTTTTTTCAGTGCCTTGACACTAAGCGGTTCAAATCCGTCTTTTGCAAGCTGTGCCGCCCACGATTCACCTGCGGAAAAGAAAGATTGTTTCGTGTTGTCCCAATCACCTAATTTTTCAGGATTTTCATAACTTTCAAGTTGAATTTCCCTTTCGCTCACTTTTGTGACAATCACTTTTTCTTCCGGAAGAGTAACCTTTTTTCCGGTTCTGCCGTCCATTGCTGGTCTGGAATTAAGGATAATCACGTCACCTTCCTGAAGTTGTCTGGCAATCAGTTCTTTTTCCAGCATTTCCTTAACTTTTTTTGCCGTTTCTTCTGCAAACTGTTTCAGGTTTTCTTCTATTTCTGTTTCAGAAGGCTGTACAGGAGACTGTTCTTTGGGTTTCTGCTGTTTTGGCTTTGTTTCTTTTTGTTTTGCTTCTTTTTTCGGTTCAACAGCAACATCAACTTCTACTCTTTTGTAAGGTGGTTCTTCTGTTCTCTGATGCAGATATTCTTTTTCCTTCATCTGCTCTATCATTTTGCCGATAGCCTGATTGATTCTTTTACGTTCTTCACCGACAGGATAAGCATAACCAGTTTCTTCGTAAAGTCCATTTTCTTCTAACAAAATATCATTTCCTGCCAGACCGCAGAGATAATCTGAACGTTCGCTGTTTTCTGCAATCATATCCTTAACATAGCATTCAAAAGCTCTTGCAAACAGTTCTACTTCTGAACTCCAGTATTTTCCTTGCTGATTTCCTGTCTTTTTATATGTCTTGTCCAGTTTTCTTGCATTTTTCAGATAATCTGTCATACCACCGTCAGGACTGTTTTTGATTGTCCTGATAACATCATACATTGGATTATTGGGTTTCTTGCAGTCATCTGTGGCAAAATAGCCACACTGCATCTTTCCGCCAAGATAAGCATCAAGAGCGTGACCCCATTCATGTGCCAATGCTCCTGCTCCGTTCATCTTTGTCAGATTGATGACATTTGCCAAAGGTTCGTAATGTGCCAATGCTCCGGAATGTCCTCTCGCTCCGTAAGCAATGGAAAGGTCATTGCCGAGTGAAATATCACTGTCCTGTACTCCGAGAATCCTTGCCAAATCCTTGAATGCATCATAGGACATATTCAGATTGGTCTGCCTGTCGTTCTGATTCTCCCAGTTACCGAATTCACCGCCACGGAATCCGAAATCCTGCATTAACTGTTCACCGACAATATTTTCACTTTCTCTGAAATCCATACCAATTCTGCGGATATGAGCAAGCTGCGGCGGTTTGTATACAGATAATCCACCCCTTTTCTTGTCAGCTTCATTTTGCGGAGAAGCTTTTTCAAGCTGTGCAGCGTGTTCCAGTGCAAACGCCTTTGCTTCCTGTTCTGTTTCAAAATTGTTACCTATTACTTTGTGATTGCGGATAACAGCGTAAGTATTTTCTTTCCAGTTATCAGGATGCATAAAACGGTCTTCATTATGATAGCAATAAGTGGTACTTCCACTGCCTGTATCAAGTTCCAGACGTTGTATCGCTGTATTGATACGGACATGAGGTATTCTTAAAGATTTATCTTCTGAAGCAATCGCCCACGGACGAAAGAAAGAATAATTTGCCAGTTTTTTTTCATCATCAGTAAAGAGAAATTGCTTTTCTTTTACTTCGGTTCTTAACTTTCTTAATCCAAATGTATCTGAATAGTTATTCACAACTTTCATTACTTTTTCTCTTCCGACAGTATATGCTCTAACAGGTTGGTTTTTCAACTGGCTTGGAACACCGTTTTCTTTCAGCTTATCGCAAAATTTTCCTATATCTTCTTCTGTTCTAATTTGCAGAAGAGATTTTTTCATTGCTGTCATCTGCTGAATATAGGATTCCTGTCCAAATTTTTCCCTTTCCGCTTTCAGTTCCAGATACCTCGGACTGATTTCTTCTATCATTTGATTGGTTTCTTTCAATTTTTCCTGAATTTCCGGAAGTGTCATTAACTTTCTGTTTCCGTTTTGCAGTTCAGGAAAAACATATTCCAGATAAGACGGGCTTTTTTGAATTCTTTCAGACAACGTTGTATAGTTTTCTATGCCTTTTGTACACTGTTCTACAATCCTGTTGTATTTTGACATTTTGTCATCAAGTTCATAGTATTCATTACGTTTGGATTTTTCAGATTCTGGTTTTGGCTGTTTTGCAAGACTGTCATACAGCAGTTTGATAAAATAAACTGCTGTTCTTTCTCTGCCTTCCTCAAACAGTTCCTGATAATTCGGCTTGGGAAATACATTTTCTTTTGTAACATATGCCCTGCGTTCTGTATCTGTCCATTTCTGAATGTCCTGTTCTTTCAGACCGCCCTCTTGCTTTGCTGCATAGAGGTCTTTCCTTGCTCCACCGATTTTCTCACCGAAATCTTCAATTTTCTGTGCCATGTTTTATCACCTTTTTTTTCAGAGAATCCCCTGTAAAAATACAGGGGATAATTGGATTACTTGCTTCTCTTTCTTGTAAAAACCCAGACTGTGCCGTCTGTTTCTTTCAGGACAATCTGCATTGCTTCATCAATATCTGTAATGTCAACAGATTCCAGATAATCAAGAACTCTCTTTTCTTCATCTGCATCAACAATCACTGCTTTGGATTCCAGAGGACTGATATACACGGAAAAAGGAATGCTCCCTTGCTTCAGCACCTCTTCTGTAAGTCCGGCATAATTGGTATATATCAGATTCATATTTCTGTATGTTTCAAGCATCTTCATTCTTCCTTTCTTCTTTATGCACTTTTATGCATTTCTTCTTGTTTTGTTTTGCCGTGTTCTTTCTGATATTCCTGCACTGCCTGTTTCATCATCTGAATTTCTTCGGTACTGCATGGAATTTCAATCGGCTTATCTTCAGCATATTCAACTGCAAGAGTGTGATAAACAGACATATCCTGATTTTCCTCATAAGAACAAAGAAGCATTTCCAGTCTGATATTATCGCCTTCTGCTCTGACAGAAAGTTCTTCGTAAAAATTCTGATTGATGAAATCAGAAGGTTCTCCTTCTGCCAGTACTCTGCTGACTGCCGTTTCCAGAAGTTTCTGCTTGTCACCGTCCATATTGTCAGAAGATACCAGAATATAACTGTTGGCATTCAGATTTGGTTCTTCTTTTTCAATCATGAAATTTTCTACGGCAATGCTGCGGAATTCTCCGAGATGATGTTTCTGATGCTCCGTATTTTCTTCTGTCCTGAAATTGTCTGCAATACCGCCTTCTCCATGATTGATGACAGAAACTTCAAAATTGTTTCTGTCTAAATCAAAAGCAATGGCAATTCCGCATTTTTCGCTCTGCTCCAGTTCAGCATATTCCGCTTCTGAAATAATTGTTCCTTTTTCTGTCAAAGCCATGTACGGATATTGTGCTTCTGCTGCCGTCTTTATCAGTTCTTTTGCTGATATTTCATTGCAGATATGATATTCCTGCAAATCATTCTGTGTAATGGAAAACAACTGTTCTGCCATTTCATTCACCTCTTATTTATAATTTTTCATATTATTAGGATTCAGCCTGTCACAAACAAAAGGAACACAATCTCTTACTGATACAATTGCTTTGTTGTTACTAAGAGCTTTTTTTATTGATTCTCTTGAAATTGTAGTTCCCAGCTTTTTCATCAGTTTAGGCATTTCCGATTCTTTTGTTTTCAAACACAGAAATATGTCAGTATTTATCCACAATTCGCCTTCTTCATCTTCATTCAAATTGTCGTAATTGTCGTAAGTAATGGCGGAAAATCCCATATCGTACTGTCGGCTCACTGACATTGCAGAAAAGAATGTATGGCGTAAAGAAGAAGAAAAATTAGAAAAATTGCTTAGATAGAAATGAACAGGATTTTTAAGAAGTGGAAACATAGCGTTACTTTTTGGATGATTTTCTGCATAACACCAAAGTTTTTCCACAAGTACTGTAAGAAAGGAAGCTGTCATTTTCTCTTCTGCTTCTGTTTTAGGCTGTGAAATAAACAAATAAGTTTTTTCGTTTACAAGTTTTTTAATTGTGAAATCATTATTTTCTTTCTGAATTTTACCGTCTGGAAGTTTCTTAATTGTAAAACACCGCAAAGACTGAATATCAGCAAGTATTACATCTAAAACTGGATTTTTAATGTTGCATATATGAATAAGATATTTGATGATTTTTTCTGCCTTTTCTAAACCGTTTTCATTTTCAATATTTTCTAACATACTAAAAAGATGCTCCATCAGAGTACAATAAATTTCTTTAGGACAGTTTTCTATATCTTCATTATCGTGAAACAACTTAAAAATAGTTTCAGCACGAAGTCCCTTATTTTCCAGCAAATCGTATTTATTCGTACTGTTGTCGCTGAAATCAAGAACATATACGTTGATACCCTTTGCAGTTATATCAGGAATGCACTTCATAAATGTTTTTTTGTCACCTACAATAACAGAAGAACTGTGTCCTGCAAGAAGATTTGGAAGCGTATAGTTTGTCCAGCCATTATAATCATCTGCCCTTACAAATGTAGTCATTGAACGATATGTTAATTCTGAATCATAACACAATCCGACAGGCAAATCGTTTACTGTTCCAAACAGCAAATTATGATTACCTTCCATCATAAACCTGTTTTTAAATTCTTGTATGCCGTATGGTGTGGCAAAACCGTCTATTCCAAATTCCATCAATCTTTTAATCTTTTTTATCTTTTTTTGATATTTATTCCAAGGGTTAATATATTTAGACAATTCACGACTTGTCATGCCTTCTTTTAACATAGCATTCATTCCTTTTCTGCTTCTGCCTGCTTTATCTCACAAACAATATCCTGCAAAGAATCACCTGATTCAAATTCATATTGTTTGGCTTCTGCATTTTCTGTATACAGCAGTTTACTGTCTCTGTAACTGTTTTCATAGCTGAACTCAATGCCGTATTCTTTGCCGATTGTTTCATTCAGCACCTCTGCGACAGATTTCAGAGAGGATTCTGTCAGTGCATTGCCGAGGTCTGCTGCACTTGTATAAGTATGACCGTCATCTGTTCTCTGTGTCAGAGCTTCCAGTACCTGATATTTCAGCAAGCGGTCATATTCATTGAAAACTGTACCGCCTTCTTTTCCAATTTCGTTTTGCATTGGATATTTTTCGTACAAATCTTCTGCTATCATGATTTCGTGCAGTTCATACAGTGCATTGGAAACAACATCTGCAATATTTGTCATATCCGCTGCTTTATCATAGTCAATACCGACAGAACCAAATGCATTGTCAAAGCCTTCATTTAATTTCTCCATAATTATCTCCCTTTCTGTTATCAGTCATCATATTCTATTTCAGCCTGTTCCTTCTGTTTCTCGTTTTTAGCAAGAAACGCTTCTTTCATAGCAGAAATATCTTCATGTACAAGTTCAGGCTGTTTTTCTGTCACATCAACTGTGCCTTTCCAGTATTTGTCAATCAGTCCACAGGTTTCATCAATCGTATAGCCATTATTTTCTCTGCCTGCTCCTTCCATCTGTACATTTCTTATCATGTCAGCCGGAATAATGACAGGACTTTCCAGTTCAATCTCCAGATTGGAACAAGTTCCCTGCCATTCATTGAACAATGCAACGGAGCTGTCTCTTGAAATTTCCAGATTTTTGTCAGATGTTCCTGAAAGTACATCAAGTGTGTCAAGCAAATTCTGTCCTGATGCTGAAATACTGACTGTTGTTTCCATCATGCTGTAAACAGGACAGTCCTGAATCTCACGGACAACGCTTGCAATAAAGCCTTCCTGTCCTTCCATGTTTTCTGTCAGTGCAGCGTATACTTCTGAAACTTCATGTCCCTGCTGATGAATCAGCCATGTCAAAGCATTGTCAATGTCGTTATTAAAACCGTATTTTTCATCATCTGCATAGCTTTCGTGAATATTGTCGGCATGATTCAGAAAAACAGAAGGAATTGACCCCATATCCATATCCTGTTCTTTCTCCGTGGCAAGCATCAGATTCAGCTTATAATCATCACACAGAAAATCCGTAAGTTCATAGGAAATGCCATTGTAACCTGCTTCTTCCAGAACTTCTTCCACAGAATCTGCTTTTTCCAGATAATCATTCAGGCAGTCAAGCAGTTTTTCATTCTGATGCGAAGCATTATCCCTGATTTCATCAATCAGCAAATCCATTTCCTGTATATCAATGCCGTTTTTCTCAATCAACTGATAATCCAGAAACTGACTGAATGTCTCAAAGCCTTCATTGCTTTCCTGATATTCTTTGAACGACTGCATGACAAATTCAGGAGAAAGAGCTTCCCCTCTGACCGGACTGACATCACGCATACCATCACTGTCACAAAGCTGCTGAATCTGTTCTTTCAGAAAATCCTGAACCTGTTCTTCTGTATAGGCAGGTGCGTTCAACTGTTCTGCCACAATCTGAATATCTGCTGCACTTAATGTTACATTTTGTTCCTGCATTTCTTTCAGAAAATCTTCATAAGAAACTACCTCTGCGTTTTTGTCAGTATCATATCCATATCTTTCTTCCAAAGCACTTAACAAAACTTCATTGCATACTTCACTGTTGTCCATTAACTGTACCGTATTATTTCCATTTGTCCAAAAAGCACCGTCTTCTTTGACAGCATATCGGTCTGTTCCCTGAATACGTTCAATTTCGTATTCATGGTCTTCTGAATATAATTTATTCATGCATTTTCCTCCAATATTTCTTAATTGCAGTTCATAGCTGTAATCCGCTGTAACAAACTGCTGAAGTTCTTCCGGTGTCATCAATACTGCTGAAGTTTCAATTGTCTGCATATTTCTTTTCAGTATATCTGAATCCTGTTCCGAAAGACCATAGTTTTCACGAAGTGCTTCTTTATAATACTGCGTGTCCCAGTCCATATATTCCTTTGCTGTCATAGGTTTTGCAATTTCATCATCAGTAAAAGCATATTTGATAGTATCACTGCTTACATCAATGAACAATTTGCCGTCATTGTTGTCCTGTTCCTGAAAAACAGTTTGATTAAAAGGACAATCAGCTAAAAATTCTCCGTATTCCTGAATAATATCAGAACTATCCGCAATGTCTCTCATATCAAAATTGACATCCAGCATTCTGCCAATTTTTTCATGTTCTCTGCTGACAACCTTGTTTGGGCTTCCCTCATTATATTTAGCCATAGATGCAATATAATCAATCGTACTTGCTGCCCTGCTTACCATTCTTTCTGCAAAATTCCAGCCATAATACTGTGCAATTAACCTGTTGTTTTCTTCGCCCTGTTCATAGCGGACATAAATCTGACTTCTCTGCCCCATATAAATTACCTCTCATTCTGAATGTTTCTGTTTTTCTGCTGTTCTTGCCATAGCATCACTGCTCTGCCGATACTCTGTCCTGCAAGCTTGTCTTTTTCAATAGCAATCGTTATTTCGCCTGATTCCGCTGATACAGCAAAAGTAACTGTATCAGGAGAGATATTGACAACAGCATATTCTGTTTGTCTGCCCTGTTCTCTGTGGCAGAACGGATAACGGCTCTGTATCTGTTCTGCTGTTACAATATCTCTGACAAGCTGATTTTCATTCAGCTTGATTCCAAGCAGATATTCCTGATACTGTACAAACACATATTTCTGTTCATAAGAACGATAAGTCTGTACAGCTCCCTGATAATCTTCTGCTGAAACACTGTTCTGATAAGTGCTTTCATACATTCTGCCTGTCATTTCCGGACTGAACTGCATCAAAGGGTAAAATGCCCTGCCATCACTGACAACTTTTCCTGTCAGAACAGCAATCTGTTTTTCAAGCAAATCCATGATATATTCAGGCTTGACTGCATTCTGATAAGGCGGAAACTGCTTTCCTGTATCAGCAGTAAAAACTTCTGTTTTACCGCAGAATTCCCTGCTGACTGCAATATTGCCGTTCAGGTTTTCAGCCCTGATTTCCTTCATATCATCTCTGATAATTGTCCTGACACTCTGCAATATTTTTCCAAGCCAGTTTTCACCCTGTCCTGTTTTTTTATCCACGCCCCAGAATGTATCATGCCAAGTGTTGCCTTCTTCAATTTCTGCATATCCTGTTTTCAGCAATTTGTCCAGAAATTCAGGGTTTCTGCGGAACTTGTCAAATATTGCATCACTCATAGGACAGATGTTGCCTATCACAAAATCTGCGTTATGTGACAGAACTTTAATCTGCTTTTTTGCCTGAAATCCGTTCAGTATTGTAAACTGCTGTCTGTCCTGTGGATTTTTGCACCTTGAAGCCTGATACGCAGATTCACTGCTTTGATACCACATACCGTCATAAACCACTCGGCACGGACACATATTGGAAAGAAAATAATTCTCTTCTCTGAAATGGTCTATTTTTTGCATTTTCACTCTGCCTTTTCTGTCTGAATGTCAGTTTTCTGATTATCGTGCTGATATTCCTGTTCTACCACTTTTACAGTCTCAGCGACATCTGCAACCATTTCTCTGACAATATCAGAAACATCTTTGTATTCCAGATGTATCGTGTTTCCTTCTCCGTCATCATGTGCTGCTTTTTCGGGAAGCATTTCTGAAATACTGTCAGCAATCTCATTTGCTGTCTGAAAATCCTGCTTTTCCCTGTCATACATCACAGGAATGACAGTTGCCTGTCCGTCCTCTATCAGTACCTGCGGTTCAAAACGCTTGTCCAAATCATCTGTGCCGTATTCATTTAACTGATACGAATCCAGAATTTCATACTCGTCTACATCATAATCTTCTTCTGAATTGTAGCCGTCAGTCCAAGCTGTAACATTTGTGATTTCCGTTGTGTATGCCCTCTGCACATCAAGGTAATCCCCCTGAAACAAATCAGTTGGTGTGTCATATCCATGATTTTCAAAAAGCGTTTTGCTTTCTTCCGATAAGGATTCACTCATGACATCTTCTTCCAGATACTGTTCTGCACTTTTGATTTTGTCAGCATTTTCTACCAGAAACTCTGTCAGTTGTTCCGGTGCAAAATTCATCATTTCTTCAAATCTTTCCTGATTCACGATTTTCCACCCTTTCAAAAATAAAAAAACAGACGTATGGAAATCCAATACACCTGTACTACTTTCAGATACGGACTTTCCATTTGATTTGGTTCTACCGCTTTATATTCTGCTGTTACTATTATTATATCACATATCATCTATTTTTGTCAAGTGTTTTGGTTATTTTTTCTGAAAAAATTAAGATTACCTTTCGTAATCTTCCTGCTTCTTCTGCTTCTGCGGCTCTTCCTGCTGCTTCAACTCCTGCTCCGCTTTCCTGAACCAGCCCACCGACAAGTGAAGATTTTTTACCAGTTCTTTTGCTTCCTTCTGATATTCGCCTATATACCGCAGTATACCCTTTTCGCCCATGTAGTAGAAATGCTTTGTATTGTTTTCCTGTTCTGATTCAGTTTTTGTTGCCGTATCAGGTTCATCAGGTACAGACAGCATTTCAGCAGGACTTGATTCTTCCGAAATATCTGCCTTTTGACTGAACACAGAGATGATTTTTTCTTTCAGTGAGGAAACTGCTTCCAAAATTTTTTCTCCGATATGACGAATTCCATGCATGACAGTTTCAGCCAAATTTTTCCAGTCAGGCATTTTGGAGATTGCAGCTGCACCGCCTGAAATCTGAAACAAATGCTGATTTTTTGGTTCTGGGAGAAATTTCTGTATATTTGTTGCAAAAAAGCCTGTTTGATTTTGCTCTCTTGAAACAATATTTTCCAGATAAGTGATTTCATCTGATTTCCGAATTTCTCTTCCTGTTGTTGAATTCGGTTCATTTTGATGATATTTCAGAACCTGTAAAATCTGTCCACGCTGTTCCTGATTCATTCCTGTCGGAACATTTTTTTGAATCCAGTCTTTCATTTCTTGACTGAGTTCGTTGCTTTCTCCTGCAATGTAGAAGAAAAGCTCTGTATATTCACTTTCCTTCCCCTGAAAATCCAGTTCTCTCTGTTCTTCCAGTTTTCTTGTCATTAGTATAGCATCTATTGTTTTTATTTCCCAGTCAATATAGCTCTGTGTTTCTGGCTTCACATCATTTTTAGCAGTTTCCAGTCTTTTTCTGAATGCAATCAAATCATCATTGTCAGGTAATCTGGCAGGTAAAACTTTCATAACAAATTCATTGTAATATTCTCGTGCTTTTGCTATTTTTGATTCATTTTTAATTACCTTGGATTCAACCTTAATAAGTTCTAATCTTCGTGTTTTCAAGTTATTTAACTGTTTTGAATACATTGCTTCTTTTACTGCCTGTATGCTGTTTACTTTTGCTTCATGTTCTTTCTGCATTTTCATGCATTCAGCAGTTCTTGCCATATTTTCAGGTATAAGTTCCTTTTCTGCAATGACAGTTCCTTTCTTGAAAGTCAATTCTTTCAAGGCAAGAATCTCCATTTTGTCTGCTGATTTTCTTCTGTCTGTGGATATTGGTATTTCTCTTGGAAAAATTGACATTCCAACAAATTCGTTCTCTCTCCCTTTCTGTTGTACAACAAAAAATTCTATAAACGGCTTGTCCGGTTTCGCACTGTCACAAAATTCAAACAGAAAATCGGCTTCTATTTTAGAACCATACGGTCTTTCTTCTTTTCTTGCATATCTCTGCCATTGATACAGTTCCAATGTTACATTAGAAAACCGCAGGTTGTCAAACGTTTCATACAGATGTTCCAGTGCATCTAATCTTGCAGTGAAATCACTCTTGACAACGTGTCCGATTTCACGTTCATTATGCAAAGCTTGCTGAAATTCTTCTTCTGTTATGTCATCAGGTTTTGCACTGTCTTCATAAAAATACGGACTTTTCTCCAAATCTTCAATTATCAATTTACCTTTAAGTGCTTTTTCGTAAACAAAATTGCTTGACCTGTTTTTAGTTTTCGGAAAACTTATTTCCCACAAGTCTTTTACTTTGCCCAGACTTGCCAAATGCATAAATTCTGATGGGTAAAACCGAATCAGAATTTCATCTGTTTTCTGCTTTGAAGAATCAAAAAATTTTACCTGATAACCAATTGATTCATCATTTCTGTTTTTTACAAATTCCTGATACTTTTCAGCACACTGCCGAATTACATTTGGGTCAGCCATAATAATGTCACCTTTCAGATATTATAAAAAAAGGCTTTGAACTCAATCAAAGCCTTTACATATTTCTCAACAATGCACTTGCATTATATATAGACAGGTAGGTATATGCAACCTTCAGAACAGCTCCACGCACACTTTCCTGTCATCAGCATACGCTTCACAGCCGCAGTACACCCAAACATCTTATGGCGTGTACCGTCTTTCGACATTATTATTATAGCACATTTTCAGAGAAATGTCAAGTATTTTTGCAGAAAAATATCAAGATATTTCTGAAAAAAACGGCTCTGAAACATATTTAGAACCGCCTACATTTCAATCATGGTTCAGCATATCTCCATACATATCCGTATGCACTTACTCGGTTGCCTTTACAGCAAGCCGTAATATTTCCGGCATACGCATTTCCGCCAATTTCACGGACGGCTTCTGTAATGGAAGCAAATTTTCTGAGAAATTCTCCTTCTTTGGAGTACTGTTCTACAGCAACATTCCGGCTTCTGGCAGCAACTTCAATTTTTTCGCCAGCAGGAAATTCAGATGCATAGCGGAAGCTATATCCACCTATCAGATTGGCAGATTTCTGATTGCATGATGCATAGATATTTCCACGGCTGACATGAAATTGTTTTGCAATTTCTCCTGCATTGTTCCATGTACGGATATAATTGCCGTTTTCATCATACTGATGAATCTGTTTTTCCACTTTCTGATACGTTTTATACATTTTGTCTGTCATTTTGCACCACTCAATATTTTCAGCACGGCAGTTCTGTTTATTGCCGTCTTTAAAGCGAATATATTTGTAATTATTTGGATTGGGTACAAAAGCCTTTGCTACTTCTTTTCCAATCAGGATTCCTGAAAAGACATAATTGCTGTTTCCTTTTTCCATTAGTAAAACAAAGGAATCATTATAATTGTTTTTCTGAATTTCAAGAATCCGTTCTGTCCCCCAGTTGGATTTCACCCTTCCAAGACTGGAAATTTCATAAATACCGTTAAATTTTTCAATCACTTTCCACTGTTCAGTTTCCAGTTCCTCTTTTGTAAATTCATTCATAATTTTCTCCTTTCTGCTCGCTTTTTTTCTCTGTAAAGCGATACCTGTCCTGATGCCTTTTCATATGCCATTCATACTGATGGCGGATTTTTTTCTGTTTCCAGTTGTTTTCGCATCCTGCAACTTTTGGGTCACATATTACAGAAAAATAGTATTTTCCTGCATATTTTCTTCGTACCATTCCATCTGATATTAGCCTGTAATTTCTTCTGATATTGGAATGCCAGTGATAATTTCCGCTTTTTTCATGTTTTTCCAGTATATTCAGGCTTTCTTCCAAATTCTCAAAATAATGTTCTGCTACAAGATTTCTGAGCATCTGCACCAGTTCCTGCTCCGTTTCACAGTATTTCAGTGCTTTTCTTTTTATAATATTGCCGTCATCATCAAA